>Ga0210043_1000273_pt1 | contig 55744 bp, 75 predicted proteins | sample CryGeymet201501t_FD_183990 | JGI IMG/M metagenome (GOLD analysis project Ga0210043, IMG submission 183990) | Groundwater microbial communities from Crystal Geyser aquifers in Utah, USA - Crystal Geyser metaG 2015-01t (SPAdes) (version 2) | ecosystem: Environmental > Aquatic > Deep subsurface >... | reverse complement strand
TGCAAATTGAAATTGTCCGGCTCGAAGCTCTCGTTGACCGGCTTCAAAATGAGTTGAAGGAGTGGGAAAATGAAAAAGGTTTTGATTATTGACGACGACCCGTATCAGACACGGCTCTTCGGCATGGCCCTCGACGACTGCGACGTCGTCGCGGTGAACTCACCTCGTGAGGCATTGAGTCTCGACTTGCCGACGTTTGACGTGGTCATGGTCGACCTCTTGATGGTAGAAATGAACGGTATCGAGTTTTTGAAGCGTGCTCACGACAAATGGGGCGCAAGAATGCCGGCTGCGTTCTTGTTCACGGCAAGTCCCGAGGCAGCCGACTTTTTGGACAGAAGCGATACACCTGTTTTCCGGAAGACAGGGACGGTCCAGGGTGTCTTGAACACACTTCGGAGAGCAGTGAATGAGACTTTTGCTCGTCGCACCTCAGAGCAATCTCAACACACGATCTGAGATCATGTCGAGCATTGGCGACACGCCGGTGAAAATTCTCGACGGGCAACTTGGCGTGCGCGAGATGTTGAACACGATCTTGACTTTTCACCCGACTGCGGTTGTCTTAATCGGTCACGGCAACAAGCCGTCGATGCTGTTTGCGAACGGCGAAACGCTGCACCGTGCTGTGTTTGCGGACGCAATCTCAGCGACGGGCACGGTGAGTCTCGTCATCGCAAACACCTGCCAAGGGTTTGGCTTTGCGGTGCAGTGTTACAATGCCGGTGTCGGGTACGCAATCGGGTGGCAAGGCGACGTCGGCGACGGGGCAGCGGGGGCATACCTCTCGAGTTTCCTCAATACGTTCAAACTCTCCGAAAACGTCAAACAGGCGCACGTGACCGGGTGTGAGGCAGTCCGGTTTCAGCACCCGGCGTCCGAGGTGCCCGAGTTGCTCAACGGCAGGAACATCGGGTACGTGCGGCAAATAACCTATCTGACCAATCAGCTATACTCGACCCGTCGTTGGCTCGTTGGGATCGGGCTCCTTGCTGCGGCAACGATGGCAGTCGAGGCAATCACTCTCCTCTTGCACGTACTCAACTAAAGGACTCGGAAATGGGAAAGCTTGGCGCACAACTCGACCCGCAACATTGGGGACCACATTACGAAGACCTCTTGCGAAGGTGGCAACCGAAGTCGGTGAGGATCATCAACCCGGATCCCGAGAGGGTGCGCCGGGTCTTGGCTGTCACGCCAAACTCGTTGATCACCCTTCGAGATCACCCGTTGTCGGAGCAACACGCCGACATGATGCGGGATCCCGTTGGCACGGGCAGGTCGCACGCTGAGTCGTACGCACGGCTCTTCGACCGGCTTCAACTTTCACCTTCTCACCCTCGAGAGCAATTTGCGTTCACAGGCATCAACGAGCCCCACATTTGGGAAGACGGGGTGCCGGCTGCGGTCTCTGCGTACACGTTGTCATTCTTGAAGGAAATGAGTGGGTACGGTCTTCGAGCAGGGGTGCTCAACTTCTCGGTCGGTTGGCCGGACAACGGTGGAACGGGCACAAAGCCAAATTGGGAGCCGTTTCGAGACGTCTTGACCTACCTCGAGGAGAACAACCAGCACTGGCTAATGACGCACGAGTACTTCTGCAAAGATGGGCCAAAGCTGACTGCCGACGGCAAGCCGGATATGGACGGTGGACCCTGGGGGTGGACGGTCGGAAGGATCCTTCAACTGGATGCCGGGGTCAATATCATCATCGGCGAATGCGGGCTTGAGCAGTTTGTCTGCGACTCCAAGGTCAGCTTCTGGCAAAGAGGGTGGAAAGCGCACGTTGACGCAGAGACCTACGGCAAGCAACTCCGTGAATACGAGTCCGGGATTGCCGGCGACGGTCGCATTCACAGCGCTCAGATCTTCATCCTCGACGGCTCTCGGGATTGGGCATCACTCTACTATGACGAGCAGATACCGATGCTTGGTCAAAATCACGAGTTTGGTTTTTATGCAGACCCGTCGGTGCCGAAACCACCACCGACCGGCACGGACGAAGAGAAGTGGCGTGAGGCGGCACGAGCCAATCAGACCTTGAGCCTCAACCCGGATGCAGCGCTGCAGAAGGCAATCAGCGCACTTGGATTCTGGCCGGTCGGCAACGAGGTCGTGGTTGGATCCGAGGTGGTCCAGCGTGCGGAAGACCCGGTGACGGGGCAAGGGTGGACCTTCCACGTGACCGTTGGGGATTGGGGCAACGTCGAGAGTTTCCCGGATTGACGGTTGGAAGAGCCCTCGAGAATGAAAAGACCGGCACCCGCAAGGGTGCCGGTCTTCGTTTCCCCACCTGCCCGACTTACGCCGGGCAGGTGTCCAAAAGGAGAAATGCTTGGTGCCCTTCTGCGACCGGGATCCCGGTCATGCCCTGTCTGAGTAGCCCAACCAGGGGCAAGCCGTTACGACGGGTCGAGCCGTCGGCCACTGCTACGGCGCACCATCCGGTGATTGCGGTTGAGGTGGAGCACTCTTCTTGCCCGTCGGCTCACTGCTGCTGTGCCCCTGCGTTCTTTTGCCATAGGCTGTATCTTTTATCAAATTGCGCCGTTTCGTTGCTCCTTGCCCGTCTCGTTGGGTTGAGAGCTCTCGGCACTCGGGGCAAAGCGCTTTGGGGGCGATGATGTTGAGGTGCTTGACGACCCAACCATGAGCCATTGCCTCAAGCTCTGCTTGCGTGAACGGGTCGACCGGGTCGAGGTCGACGGCTGCCGGCTCTTCGGTAAAGGTTGCGCCGCACTCCTCACATTCTATCACATAGATGATTTTCACGGTTTCTTCTCTCCTCGGGTCAATAGGGCTTGCGAATAATCAGAGCCGGGTCGACGCGTGGCCCAAAAAACTGCAAGGCAGATTGGAACGCACACCCTGCGTTTTCTGCGGCAGACCGGTCGTTGTATTTGTCGCCGACGCAAAGAACGTTGCGCGGGATCCGAACACTTGTTCTATTGAGGATCTCGAGATTCATACCGGGTGCTGGCTTGCGCCAATCCTGCCGCCAACGAGGATCACCCGTGGCCTTGTCCGGGCTGGGGCCCCATTGCCCGAGCCGGTTGCGATAGGCAAAGGACACGAGCACTTCGACCGGCTTGGGCAGTCCACCCTTGACGAGATTGGACACGATGAGATCCATGCGTGCGTCGACGTCTTCCTGACAGAACAAGCGTTCTATTTCAAGACCTCGGGACTTGAGCCATTGGGCGAAGGCTCGGTCACGCTCTGCCCAAACTCGCATTCCGACTCCACCCTGGTTGCTGGCAAGAGCGTACGGGGTCTCGAGTCTCTTGAGCCTGTCGATGACTTCCGGGTAAACGTCGGTGCCCATCGGCTCAACAATCGTGCCGTCGACGTCCAGAATGTATAACTCAACCATCTGCACGCTCCTCTTCGGTCGTGCCGTCCGGCTCGTTGGCATAAGGGTCTTTGGACGGCTCGACAGACTCCTTGATGACGTCAATGAGAATCGGCGAGTAGACCACGCAGAGTATGTCGTAGACTTCGAGCTTGAGATCGACAAGCAACTCCTCTTCGTCGACCTCGACCCGTCCGGCAGCGTCAATCTTCAAGCAAAGCTCGTCAATGTCCGATCTGAGCTCGCGAAACCGGTGAAGATCTTCCGGTCGAATCGGGATCAACAGGGCTCGTTTCTTTTCAGGTAACAAGTCGGCGGTAGGGCTCATTTTGCTCTCCTGCCGGACTTCCACCGGCTTGTTTCTTGAGTTTGAGAATCTTGACGACCTTGTCGGCTCTGACTCGGATTGTGTCCGGGGCAAAGAAATTGTGTCGTGCACGGCTCGGTCTTTTGTGTAGTCGACAATTGGGTCCAGGAAACTCGACTGCTGCAGGGCGCAAAACGTATTTGCGCGTATTAGGTTGTATTGTCTCGCACACAATACGGACGGCTCGTGCACGGAAGGTCGTATTGTGTCCGAGACAATACGGTCAATTCAAGTATTGTGCCGTCTCGGGACGGGCAGCCGGCCGGGTGTCGATCTTGGGCTTGCGCTCGTTGATAAAGCTCTCGATGACGATACGAAGGTCTCTCGGTACCGCGAGACCTTTACTTTCACCGGCTTTGGCAACTTCGTCTTCGGTGAACTTGATGGCACCCGACTCCTCACGGTCGAAGTAGCATACAGACATGTTGCGTTGAAGCGTGGGGGTGAGTCCGGCAATCACGACGGCTTCACGTTCCTCCTCGGGCAAGGTTGCGTTCACGAGAGATTGGGTCATGACCCATGCTTCTGAGGCGAAGAAAACGGCATCGAGCTTGTCGCCGGTCGGCACCCGTTTCGAGAGGTCTTTGCCAACCCGAAACATCATGAATGCTCGTTGCTCGTTGTCCGACGGCAGACAGTCGAGGAGCACGCCGGTGAGCCGGTAAATGCCGTCTTCAAGCGCGGGTGTGTCGCCACGGTGAAGAGCAATTAGGAATGGTGCCGGCAAGGGCTCGGGTTGCTCGGGCTTCGACTTGAGCCAATATTGTTTGGCAAGCTCGGCGAAGTCGTCGAGGCAGGTGTTGAATTCGTTGTCATCAAACAGTTTCATCGTCGTTTTCTCCTTGGGTGGTGATGAGAATATCAGGATCCCTGTCGGCTCGGGTCGGCACCTCTGGCGCACCGACGGCTGCGTATAGGGGTGGAACGGGTGAACGCTTGACAGCCTCAACGACCTCTGCGCGCACGAGGTCGTTGAGGGCACGCTTGATGAGGGCTGCCGGGTAACCGTTTTCGGCCTGACCCTTTGCGATCTCCTCGAGAGTCTTGGGGCCAAAGACGGCAAGGTCAAACCAGATTGAGTCGGTGAGCGCTAGATGCTTGGACAACCACTCGAGAGCCAACAGAGAACGCACGGCTGTGGTCTTGGCACCCTCTTGAGCAAGAAACGATTCTACGTGGCTCTGGCGTGCGTAGGCGCATGCCTCGTTGAGCCGTGCCGAGACTTCGAGGAGATCCCGCTCAAGTCGGGTGTCCGTTTCGGACACCCGACCCATGGTTGAGCAGATCTCAGCGGTCACCGCGTTGAGAAGAGCCGCAACGGTCGTCATCAGGCCACCTCTTCGACGGGTGCGTAGACCAAGGTGCGTTCCATCACCGGCATGACGTCCGGCTCAACGATCTCAACGTCGAGATTCAAGGTGCGTCGAGCCATGTTGAGAGCCGACGGTGCCGGGTTGTCGCTGAGACCGAGAGCCCGCACGCTTGCGGGACGGTCACCGAGGTCGACCAACGTCTGCCGGGTGAGGGTGACGATTGCGCCAAGTTGCTTTTGAACGTCTTCGTAGTTGCGATCACCGGATTGGACGTTGAGGACGGTCTGCCGGACACGCTCAATCATGCGCTCGGCATCTTCGTCACCGAAGAAATTGAGCTTGCCGATCTGCTCGGTCATCTTGCTCAACTGGACAACGGACCGGGGGTGCATCGTGTCTTTGTCTTGGAGCTTGGCAAGGACGTCGGTACAAGCGTTGAAAATCGCACCCGTGAATTGGGTCCGGACGTCGGCCATGAAGCCGTTGATGAGTTGCTCTTTGGCCTTGCGCGCTTGCTCGACAATGTCCCGGTTCATTTCTCGCATCTGCTGCTCTTTGATCTCGGCAGATGTTCGGGCTGCCATCGCCTGAGATCGAAGGGTCTCGACCTCGTTGTACTCACGCTCACGCTCGAGACGTCGTTGGGCTCTCATCCGGTCAACGTCAAGCTCGGTCTGGACGGTGATGCCCTCGGCACGGGCACGGTCTTCGGCCAAGAGTGAGGGTAACGGGATGTAGAACAACTCGACCTCGAAGTCGAATGAATCGCCGATCTCCGATTGGCTCGGGATTCGGCTGAGAATGGAGGTGACAAAACGCACCACGAACGTCTGCTCATCTTGACCGGCGACGGCTGCGGGCGCAACCTTGAGGAGGCGTTGGTACGCTGCCCGAGCCGCAAGCCGGTACTCGACCCGCATTTGCTCGACCCACGTGAAGTAGTTGCTGAGGATCTCGTCACGGATGGCAAAGTACTCTGCCTCAAGCTCGGCAATCTCGGTCTTGAGGTCGGAGTAGGCAGTGACTGGGACGAAGTTGCCCCAATGGGTCGTGAAGCTTGCGTGCTCAATCTTTGAACGCACCTTCGAGTCGAGAGCGTCGAGCCGTTTGATTATGCTCTTCGGCATGAGCATCTTTTCACCGAGGGTCATCAGATCGGTGAGGCTTGCGGTGTGTCCCGAGTCGAGCCCGAGATCGGTTGCGTCGAGACGGGTCTTGCCCCTCCACCGGCGAATGTGGACTTGAACGATGACACCCGACCGCATTTCAGCGACCCAATCGGTTTCCAGGACTTTGACGGCTCTGCCGGTCGTCTCTTGAATACGCTCGACGTCCTGCTCAACGAGGGACGGCAGTGGGCTGGTTGCGGTTGGCTCTTGCATGACGATCCACTCTTGTGCTAAAATCTCGGATGACTGAGACATTGACTTGTCCTCTCTGGAATTGACCCGGCTCGGTGCTCCTAACACCGAGCCGGGTCTGTTTTTGGATGCCTACTTCAGAAACTCCTCGGTGGCCTTGACCTTGCCGTTGCGCTTGCTCCACGCTCGAAGGGTCTCGACGGTTTGAGCTTGCATCTTGGTGTATTGCTCGACAGCTTTGTGGTCTTGAATCAAACCGGCGTAGTTGAGAAGCTCGGTGGCGTGAACCACCTCGTGCTTGAGGGTCTCGTATCGGTTGCGCTTCATGGTGCTCTCCTCTTGGGTGGTTTCGGTCGGGACGTTTTCCCGTGCCTCTATCATAGTCCTGTTCGCGGTAAATGTCAAGTCCTAGTTTTATAAAATGAAGACAAGTCTGTAAACTCACCCGGCGAAGGTCGGTGGGGGGGTGGGGTGGGGCAGGGGTGGGGCAGGGGTTGAGGTTGGAAGAGGACTCGAGCGCTCTTCCAAGAATCTTCAAAAATCAGCGCTTGTGTTTTTGTAGTCGCTGTTTTTTTCGGAGTATTGACCCGGATTGCCCCCAAAAATTAGCGGTACTGTTTGCGACAGTCGATGATTTTCGAGGAGTTGTGTCCGGACTTGCTCCAAAAAAACATCGACCCTTAATCTCAAGGTCGATGTTTTTCTTCGTCGGTTGCCGGGTCGAGCCGTCTCGGTCTTCGGACGGCTCGACCCGATTGCCGAGGTCAAATTAGGCTCAACGAGCGTTGCCCCTGCTTGCTTCCGGCGATAGCCTTGTCCAAACTGTTGCGGTCGGACAAAAGCTTGCGGTAACGTGCGGGTAGCAGGTCGGTGTCGTTGCACTCTTTGATTGCGATGAGCGTCATGAACTCAATGTCCGAGGTCGACGGTGAGAGCCGGTTGAAGGCTGCTGTGAGCGCTTCAAACTGAGTCATGCCCTCGTCTTCGACAAGCTCGACTGCCTTGATTGCCGCTGCCTCAATCTCGGCACCCGTCCACCCGTCACTTGCGCTCAGAAGACTCTCGGGCACCTCTTCGAGCTCACCGAGACCGTAGATGCGTGCCATCACCCGAATGATGCTCTCACGTTCGGTTGCGTCCGGGACCAAAAACGGTATCTTTTTGTCGAAACGACCGGGACGGCGCAAGGCGGCATCCATGAGGTCGGGTCGATTGGTTGCGGCCAAGAAGACGACCTTGCCGCGGTGCTGCGTGTCACTCATGAACTCGAGCAAGCGCTTGAAGATCCGGGATCCGACACCCGAGTCGCCACCCTCAGACCGGCTCACCGTCTGGTCAATCTCGTCAATGAAGACGATGGTGGGCGACAAGCTCGAGATAGCCTGGATTGCCTTCTCAAGATTGCGCTCAGAGTTGCCGACGTATTGGCCCAAGATCCGGCTCATGTTGAGGCTCACGGCATTGACTCCTGCCTCTTTGGCGACGGCGACGGCGACTGCCGACTTGCCCGTGCCGGCAGGTCCAGTCATCAAGACGCCCATAGGCACCCGGTTGTACCGTCCGTTGCGAATCGGGTTGATGACTGATCGGGCGAAAAACGACTTGACGTGCTCGAGACCGCCAATTCGTTCCCATCCATAGGATGGCTCAATCATCTCAAGGACGTCGGCAAACTCTGAGGCGATGATGCTGTCCTTGCGCTCTTTGACGAGATCCCACGTGAGGGTGCCGGTCTGCCGGGCTCGAAGGATGATGTCACGGATGTGGACAAGACCGAGACCGGCGGTGCCTTGAGCAAGCCGATTCTGGTCGACGTCCCAAATGATGCCCTCAAACTCCTCGGACTGTGCGAGTTTGGCGATATACGCCCAACGGCCGTCGAGATTGGGCAGGTCGACGATTATGCTCTCGTACCGGTTGCTTGCGGCGACAAGAGCCGGGTTGAGGCTGCCGAGAGTCTCGGTGATGAGGATGACACATTGCCCGGCTGCGGCCAACGTCGGGTCGGATCCCCAACCCGAGAGGGTGATGAGGCTCTCACGGTCTTCCGGCGAAAGCATTGCGGCATCAGCGTTGGGGGCAAGGGTCTCGGGGTGATTGATGATTACCGTCGACCGCACGCTCGTCTCGTGGAGAAGAGTGTTGAGCAGGGGCAGGACTTGACCCGGTCGTCGTGGTAGCTCGTCTTCGGATTGCTGCCCCTGGTTGCCGAGAAGGGCCAACATGGGATCCGAGCTTGCCGAGTCGGTTTGCCCGAGCCCGAGCACGTCGGTGAAGGTCTTCCGCATCGACTCGAGTGGGAACGTGAGACCGTTTGCCCGGTCGTAGGTGACAATGATGTCCATGAGTGGTTGCCCGTCGGACGTCTGGCTGCCTGACAAGACTCGAGTGAGGTATGCCGGCAATCTCATGCCCGACAGGGTGACGTCTCGGACGTTGAAGTGGAAGATGAACGCGTGTGCAACTTGGCTCGTATAGAGACGTTGCCACGTCTTGGCCCACGTCGGGATCCCGTTGCTGGTTGCGGTTTGCTCTGTCATCGTCGTGCTCTCCTCTTGGGTGATTGAAACGGGTCGACCCGTCCGGACTTCGGACGGGTCGTTGTTGACTCGGGTGCCTGTTAGCCGATTGCGTAGCCCATCATGTCGTCTTCGTAGTCTTCGAGCGCTCGTTGTTCGTAGGCTGCGACTCCTGTGACCTCGATGGTGGCTCGACGGCTCGTGCCGTTGCTCTTGAAGATGGTGACGAGTGCGACGTCTTCGTCGTTGTCGGCCCACGCATCAATCTCAATGTCGCCGTCTTCTACTTTTTGCATCAACTTCGTCATGGACATTTTCATGGTGCTCTCCTCTTGGGTGGTTTCGGTCGGGACGTTTTCCCGTGCCTCTATCATAGTCCTGTTTTCGGTAAATGTCAAGTCCTAGTTTTATAAAATAAAGAAATGTCTGCAAACTCACCCGGCGAAGGTCGGTGGTGGGACAGGGGTTGAGGTTGGAAGACGTCGAGCCCTCTTCGAGCCGTTCCCAAAAAAAACATCGACCTTGAATTTCAAGGTCGATGTTTTTCGGACGGGTCGACGGCGACGGGTCACCGGGTCGTAAACTTTTGGATCCAGAAAATGAGAGCACTTCGGCTCTGCTCTTCGGACAGGTCGAAGAGTCGCCGCAAGTACATGCCGGCACCAAACATATTGACGGTGCCTTCGGCTCGAAGAGTGTCGAGGTACTCAAGGATCTCATCGGTGACGTAGTCGGGTCGAGGTGTGATATTGACGTCCACGGGTTGTTTCTCCTCTCGTTGAAAGATGGTTAATCCCACAGGCTGCAGGTTGCCCGGTTGCCGGCTCGGAAGTCGTCGCACCAGGGGCAGTAATGGCTGTCTGACTCTTTGTGAAGTTGTTCGCCGCACCGCGGGCACTTGCACCCGCAATGCGGTGCCCAACTCACCCCGGACCACTGCGGGCTGTACGTCGGGTCACCGGGTTTCTTGGTCGTTACGTGCCGTCCCATTGTCACGGTCGTTTCTCCTCTCGTTGTTGGCTCAGAGCCGGTTGATTGCGGTCATCACTTCGGACTCACTCATCAGGCGCGCCCACGGGTTGGCGGGGTCTCTCGGCACGAGGTCCATATGCCCGCTCGTCGGGTTGTACTCTCGAAGTGAGTAGCCCATGAACTGCTTGCCGTCGTAGCTTCGACCGTAGACGAAGACCCTGCCCTTGACCTCTTTGACGGTGAAAGATCGTAGGCTCTGCCCGAAACATCTGAGCGTGTCCCTGCTGAAATATTGATTGCCGACCTCTTCGTTGTGACGTGCGATCTCTTCGATGGTGTAACTCACTTTGTTCTCCTCTCCGTGGAAGGGCTCGAGCCGTCCGGAAGTCCCGGACGGCTCGTGGGTACTGGTCTCGTTACTTGAATCCGAGATCGGGTGCTCTGTACTCGGTGCGGTGGATCCGGGCGACAACGATCTGCTCAATCGGGTGCTCGTGCTTGGAAAGCTCGGCAACGATCTTCTTGATTTGCTTGAGGGTCGTGAATCCCTCACCGAGCACGATGAGCTCGGTGGGCTCGAGAGTCGAGCGCTGGTAGATGGCATAGGTCAACGTCTCTTGCATCATGCCCCCCCGTGATGGTGATGGTGCCCGACTGCGTGGGTGACGTCGTGGAGCCGGTCCATGACCTTGTCGCTGCCGGCTCGGTGATTTTCAACGTCCGAGACTTCCGGTATCTCAAAATTCTCTGACTCGAGAGCTTTGAGCAGGGCTGCGATATTCTCGGTGCCCTCTTGAAACGAGCCGTCTGCGGCGAAGAAACCGACGTCAAAGCCGCCCTCTTCATTTGCCACGATTGCGATCTTGAATGTCTGCTGACTCATCGGAGTGCTCCTAACGGGTGGTGACGGTGAGCACGAGCCCTCGACCGTCGGGTGTGTATGCGGCTTGCTCGACTTTGGCCTTGCGCTTCATTGCGGCTGCGATGAGGGCAAGGGTGCCTTTGGTCAGGGTCTTCTCGACCTCTGCCTTGATCTCTTCGAGCGCTCGAGGGCTGATGCCGATAGGTGCGTTGACGTTGACCACGAGACCTTTGTCGGCGTACGGGCTCTCGAAGACGTTGACCCGGATCCCGTCCTTGCGGATGATGCTGTAGTACCGGCTCGTGTTGTTGTAGCCCGACTCGACCCGTGCGCCGTCGGCGTACGCGGTGTGGATGATGAATCGGGCTTGCTCGAGCCCGATTGCGGCGACTTTGGCCCTTGCGGTTGCGACTGAGTTGCATGCCATCTTCTGACTCCCCTCTTGGGTGGTTTCGGTCGGGACGTTTTCCCGTGTCTCTATCATAGTCCTGTTTGCGGTAAATGTCAAGTCCTAGTTTTATAAAATAAAGAAATGTCTGCAAGATGTCAAATAAACACACGGTGGGGGGCAGGGGTGGGGCAGGGGTGGGGCAGGGGTGGGGCAGGGGTTGAGGTTGGAAGACGTCGAGCCCTCTTTCGAGCCCTTCCCAAAAAAAACATCGACCCTGAGATTCGAGGTCGATGTTTTTCGCCGTTGGTTGCCGGGTCGACGGCTACGCTGAGATCCTCACGCCAAGGCAGAGTCCATATCCACGCAGGACGGTCGTGGTGAGCTCGAGCGCTTGCCCGGTGTGCCGGGTGCGTCGGATTGCGACCGATTCTGCGCACCTGGATGCTCGGTTGAATGTGCAGTCTTTGGTGCCGAGACGGATGCCCAGTTGCGTCTCGGCAAACTTCCGCACCGGGACGGCTGCGATGAACGTGCCGAGGTCGACGACTGCGTAGGGCTCGTCAAAGGGTGTGTACGGCTGCTTCACCATTTTCGTCACTCTCCTCTTCGACTTCGGTCGAGCCCGATACGGATGACCTGGACCGAGCCGTACGAGGGCAGGGTGGCGACGTCTTCGTGGGTGCTTGCCACACTCCACCGGGTCTGACTTTTGGCTGCCCGTCGAGCTTTGGCGACGGCTGCCGTGCGGTCAAGGTGCCGACCGCTGACCAGTTTGCCCTCGTTGAGCCGGTGATACTTCTCCTCAGGCACGACGGCAAACATGCCTGGAATCTCGATGACGCAAAATCGGTTGTTCACGGAAGGTCTCCTTGAATCTTGAAATTGAGAATCGGTCTCACTCGACGTGGAAGTTGGTGAAGTCGTCACCACCCTGGTCTCGCACCCACGCAACGTCTTCGTCGGTTGCTTCTCTCAACTTGAGGTCGAAACCGTACCCGACGTCGAGCCGCAAAATCAACCGTGCGGCTTCAAGGCTGGTTGCGGCGACAATCGTGCACTTCTGGTCGTTCAGTGTGGCATAGTAGAGTTTCTCAAGCTTGGGCATTGTTGTCCTCTTTTGCTCTGGCTTTGATGAGACGGGCAAGAAGCTCTTCGGCTTCAAACTGGTTGAGCTCGTTGATACTGTCTACGGCACCGGTCGATGCCCAACGTGCGGCACTTGGGATCTTGGTGTTCCAAACGTTCGTGCCGTAGAGCTTAATGCCGGCAAAGTGAATTTCAGCGACGGTGGCCGAGTCGACAAGATTGCTGCTCGACGTCTCGACGACCTTGTCGGCTTGCTCCTCGGGCTGCTCCTCTTGGGGCTCTTGCTCGTACTTCTGAGCTTTGGAAGAGACCCACAATACGTCTGAAAAGCGCACCTCTGGCCCCATCTGAGTCTCTTTGCCGAAGTAGGTCACGATCTGGAAGACTGGGCAGGTGTGGTAGATGCCGTACTTGATGGCCGCACCTTTGTCCGGGTTGTTTTCCGTGTCGCCGGGCACGTTGTCGGTCGGAATGAACTTGGGCAACTTCTTGAAATCGTGGGGATAGACTCGGCAGATCTTGTGGGTGAGGTACTCTTGAGCCGGATAAAGAATGATGAACGGGTCGTCATTCTTCGTGCGTCCATATACGTATCCACCGACAACGTGAAGACGGTCACGCAGGAGCGCAGTGAGCATCTTCCGGACCATGACGATCTCGTTGTTATCTTGCATATTGCACCTCTGCCTTGAGTAGATTGTTCAGGTAGGTTTCGGTTTCCCGGTGCTCGACCGTTGCAGCGTCGAGACTTCCGGTGACCGTTCGGACGTCCGGTTGCTCTTCGGTCTTTGCCGACGGCGACAACCACCACACGAAGTCAAAACCTGCTTGTCTAGTTTTTTGGGTGATTTGAAGTCCTGCGAGGTCGAGTGCGTCGATGAGTTCTGGCACGCCGATCTCCAACCAGTCTTCCGGGGTGCTGCCGAGCATCTTGCGGGTCGAGCCCTCGACGAAGTAGCCCTTGATGCGCCAACGGTCGGGCACACCCGGCTCGTTGAAGGTGACGTTGACATAGAGCCGACCACCCTGGCTGCCGGCGATGCCGTCGAGGATCCGGGTGAGCTCTTGCCCGTTTTCCTTGCGGAGTTTTGTGGCGAACATGACGGCAAGCCGGTGCTTGCACACTTTGCCGGTCTTCTTGAGAACGGGTGCCGAGTTGTCGTTGCACGAGCAGGTGTGGCCCTTGATGCTGCACTTGTGCCCGTCGACGATCCACCAATCCACGTTGAACTGCTCTCCGAGGTAGTTTGCCGTCCGGGACAACTCGACGGCTGAGTCGAGCCGGTTGCCCAATCCCGGAATGGCTGCTTGTGCGGCTGTGCGGTACTTCTCGAGTTTCTCTGAGGTTGTTTGCATTTTTGTGCTCCTAACACTGAATGCGGTCGACTTGTCCGGTTTTGCTTCCGGTCTTAATCATAGCCTGACTTTACTGTAATGTCAAGTTTTATTTTCCCGTTTCGCCGTCTTCGGCTATACTATAGAAAACTAAAACTTGACATCATGCGAAACCGGTGATATGATTTGGGCAGTCCGAAGATCGGGACGTTTTCACTTGAAGAGGAGGACAAAAATGGACGACAGGAGCAAGGTGACGAGTTTGGCGAAGTTTGAAGCGCTGCTCGAGAGTGGGGCAGCGTCTGTGACCATCAATGAGCAACGGCTTGCTGCCTTCCGAGAGCTTGCCGGGATCTCTTCGTGGTCTGGATTGGCTGCGGCTTGCGGGTTGACGATGGAGACTATCAAGCAGGTGCGTCGAGGCAACAACTTCACTGCCGAGACGTGGCTGCGGCTTGCGTTCGGAGTCGGACGCAACCCGGTCGAGCTCATCGACGTCTCGTGGCCGGAATACCTGATTCACGGCCAACGTGCCGGGGTCAAGTCGCCGTTGAAGGTTATCGCATAGGGGCAAACGATGAACAGTGAGATACTTCCAAGCAGTAAGTTTCTTCCAAACAGCACGCAGATCCCGAACGCGTTGCTTGACCGGCTCATGCCTTTGCTCTCGGGTGACGAGTTCAAGGTGCTCATGTATCTGGCAAGGCGCACGTTTGGCTTTCAACGTCGGGCAGATCGGGTGTCGACCCGGCAGATCTCGGTCGGCATCACGTCCCGGAAGACAGGTGAGAAGCTCGACAACGGGACGGGGTTGAACCGAGGCACCATCATGCGCTGCCTGACCCGTCTCAAGGAGCACGGGGTTGTCCTCGAGACGTCGCCGGCAATCAAAGAGCGCAATATTGCGACCGAATGGTCGATAAATCTCGATAGCCGGACTGTTGACTGGTATGGGCTCGAGAGCAAGGTGAAGAGCAAGGCGAAGGGCAATCAAAAGCGCACGGCTGCCGCACGGGTCGTTGCGTCGGAGAAGCAAGAGGAGTGTGACCCGGTCTGTCCGACAAACCAGGGTGACCCGGTCTGTGGGACAGACCGCACCCGGTCTGTCGGACAGACCGCGACCCGGTCTGTGGGACAGACCGCACCCGGTCTGTCCGACAGACCAACAAAAGAAAAGATTAAACCAAGGGAAACGGAGAAGGTAGTAGAAGAGGTCTTTGTCCCGGACGGCGACAGGTTTGAGCCGTCGTTGGCTGTCAAGGGCTCGAAGGGTCGACGGTACTCGGCACTCCTCGAAGAGCCGACGGTGAGAGACCGGGCAATTACGGCTTGCCAAGCCCTCGGCATGACTCATTTCTCCTCAATCCTTGGAAAGCGAAGAGAAAAGACCGGACGGCTGCCGGTCGATGCCGACTGGTCAGACATTCTTGCTTGGGCTGAGTACTACAAGGCGAAGCTCGGTACCCGCAAGCGCGGGGGGGGCACCATCGTCGCGCGTGACGTGGTCGGGTTGCTCGTGGCGGCAATCCGGGACGCAGAGCCACCACCCGTGTCCCCTGCCGCATTCTTTGCCAAGTACGAAGTGAAAGACCCTCACGAGTCACTTCAAGAGACAACCGAGACCGTCGAGCCCGAGACCGTCGAGCCCGAGACCGTCGAGCCGTTGAAGCTTGACAACGAGATTTTGAGCCCTCTCGAGCAAGAGTGGGCCGAAGTCAAGCAAGCGCTTGCGTTGAGCATGACGGAAGACACCTTCAACGCGCTCGTGCCGGGCACCCGGCTCGTGTCCTTCGAGTTGGGCCTTGCGGTCATCAGTCACCCGGATCTAGAGGTGCTCAAGAAGTTTGAAGAGGCGACGTCAATGATCTTGCCACGGCTCTTGAGTATGAAACATCGGCAGAAAATTTGGGTCGACTATGTGTGGTGAGGCGAAAATGACCAAAGAGGAGAAGGTGCAATTGAGAACGGCTCTCGAAGAGGTCGAGGTGTGGAAGAGGAAAGCGATGGTGTACCGGGTTCAACTGGACACGGTGACGTCGTTTCTCCTCGGGATCCGTGCGCTCAACTTCTCGAGGCAGGTGAAAGCGCTCAATGAGTTTTTGGAGGGCATTGGCGATGAGTAGGCAATCCGGGTGGTTGGCTCAACGGCAGGGGCAGAGTTGGGAAGATGCGTTGAATCTTTATCACGAGTTTCTTGCCGGGCAAGGGCTTGCCATCGTCAACAAGACGGGTCCAGAGGTGAAGTTTGTGAAGATGAGGGGCAAGGTGGGTCCGGTCGTCGTTGCGCCGGGTGTCGCCGATTATGTGGGTGTACTTCGCACCGGGACGTTTGTTGCGTTTGAGGCGAAGTCGACCGGCGACACGTCGGGTTACTCAATCCCGAAACGGTCTTTGCATCAACTTCTCTGGCTGAGTGCGATTGACGAGCTTGTGGGGTCTTGGGCACGGGTGTTCTACGTGGTGAGGTATCGCAAGCTCGACGAAACTCGGTTGCACCGTATCCGGGATATACGACCCGGCTCAAGGATCCGGCAACCTCAAGGCGTGCTCGTGCCCGACGGTATCAGTTGGCTCGACGTCATCAACGATATGTGAGGAGAGGTGAGACGTGATAAACGTGGCGATAGCATCGATGGGTGGAGGGATGGGCAAGTCAACGACGGCTTCCAATTTGGCTCAAAACGTGGCAATGCTCGGGTTGAGAGTGCTTCTGGTCGACGCGGACGCACAGGGGCAAGCCGGTCTGTTTTTGGGTCTCGAGCCCGAGCCCAAATTGCACACTTGGCTTGCCGGCAATCTTTTGGGCTTCAAGACTCCTCTGAGCGACATAGTCGCACCGAGTGGTCGGTTGTTTCTCGACGTCATCTTGGGCAACCGGCTCACGGAAATGACAGACCGGATGTTGGCAAACATCGACGATAACAGGGGCAAGCAAGATTGGCTCAAAACGCAGATACGTCTTGACGTTGAGTTTTTTAGTCAGTACGACGTCGTTGTGTGGGACACGGCACCCTCGGGACGTCTGTTGTCACTCGTGCTCGACGTCGCCGATCTCGTGATTATCCCGGTGACTGCCGACCGCAAGGGACAGGCAGCCTTGAGCGCAACCTTGATAAAGATCCCGGTGTCGGCAGACCGGATTATCTTGCCCAACCGGATCTCAATCAAGCAGAAGGTCGACCGAGCCGTGCTTGACGAATGGATCGATCTCTATGGCAAGTACCTGTTTTACACAAATGCCGGGTTCACGGGTGTGCCCGAGCGTGCGGCAATTCAACAGGCTCAAGCGCTTGGCAAGACTCTGGTCGAATGTCCGGGTGACAACGACGCAACCGGCGTTTTTCGGGCTCTGGCTCGGCAGGTGGTCGACTTTGCATTTACCGAGGTCGTATAGCATAGTGAACATCTTAACCAGGAGTGAAAAATGAGCAAGCGTGATGGCTTTGGGCACGAGTCGCCAAACGACGGTAAGACCAACGATTGGATCACACCGCGCCCAATCATCCGGGCTTTCGACCTCTTCGGGCAGAAGTATCTCCACTTCAAGGCTCAAGAGCATTACTTTGACCTCGACCCGTGCCAGTCGAAGACTCAACCTTGGCCTTGCGCTTCAAGTGGATTCACCGTGGACGAAGACGGCTTGCGGCAGCCTTGGGTCGGCACGGTTTGGTGCAATCCACCGTACGGTCGGCAGACGTCCGAGTGGATCGAACGGCTTGCCCAACACGATGACGGGGTTGCCCTCGTTTTCGCTCGGACGGACACGAGGTGGTGGCAAGATCTTGTGTTCCCGTTTTCCGACTCGGTGTTGTTCCTCAAGAGCCGGGTGCGCTTTGCCCGTCCGAACGGGGTCACGCCCAACAACTCAGCCGGTGCACCGTCGGCTCTGATTGCCTTTGGCGAAGTAAACACGCTTGCGCTCAAGTGGCTGATCATGAGGGGACTCCTCGAAGGTGCCCTCACCGAGACGACAAACTCAAGCATTGATTACCAATCACTCACGGAGTACCCAAGACGACCAAGGTGAAGATCTCTCGACCCTATCGGGTCGAGAAGTAGCCAACTGGACAGAATGACCTTCTCATTTTTTCCAAGAAAAAAGGAATAGACAAATGACAACCTACACCAAGCCGGGAATGCCAGTTGAAGAGCCTGTACGGAGAGAAGAAATGAATACGAGACAACGAGCAATTGCAATGATCGAGCTGGCCATCAAGCAGGATTATCACAACAGCCGACAGGCTTTTGAGGCGGACAATGGTAGATTTGACGATGTCGTCTACTCTGTATCCGACTGGTTGGAAGACGACCCCGACACGGACGGTCTCGACATCCCGACCCTGTTGAGCCGCTATTGGATGATGCAGTGATGACCAAGGTGAAGATCTCTCGACCCTATCGGGTCAAGCAGGTGGTGCCCAATCAGGACAAATGGACCGTCTACCGGGTCGACGAAACTCGGGACGGCAACGGAAACATTCTTGCCGAGCAAGTGGTTGCCGAGCCGGGTCTGCTCTCGAAGGATCTTGCTCAAGCTCTTGCCCGTCTGAAAAACAGGCAGCGGGGTCTCGAGGGCTCGCGATGAAGATTCTCAACGTTGTCTTTTTGGCTCTTGTGTTTTTTCTCACGCCGGTCTCGACGGTCGTTGCGGGCTTGCCCGAGCCGACGTTGACCGGCGAAGAGCGTTATGCGGCGATGGTGGCGGCAAATGAGTCGCCGGCAGGGTTCATGGGGGTTGATGCCTATGTCTTGACACTTTGCGTCATGCTCAACCGGCAGGAGTCTTCGGGCTTTCCAAACACGCTACGAGAGGTCGTGCGGGACGGTTTCTACGCACCGCCGACGGCTTTGACAACCGAGGAGCAAGCACTTGCCGAATCGGTGTTCTCGGGTGCGCTCGTTTGCCGAAGAGACCTGCTATGGGCTGTCGAGGAGCAAGCCGTTGTCCGTTTGGGTCTTCCGGTCGGAGATCCGGTGTTTTACCGGGTCTTGGGGAGTGGCTTTGTTTTTGCCACTCATTTCTATTCATCAGATCCTTGGTCTGACCGCAAGGGTCTCGACGTCGAGAATTGAGGAAACAAGCATATGGAGACTGAGCAGAAGGTCGAAGGTGCCGGCATTAATGGTAGGGTGCCCGTCGTTGAACCATCATTGAGCCGGGATGCTCTGCGTATCCGAGGGTTGCAAGAAGACCTCGTGCGACTTCGAGAGGAGTTGGCAAACCTGCGGAAGAAACACGAGGTGGTTTTGAACATCGCCCAAGATGCTCTTCGGGCAATCGGGGTGCAGGAGAAGGTGCGATGAACAACGAGATTTTGAGGGCAGGGCTGTGGTTTTCATCCGGTTTCGCCGTTGCCATCGGGTTGATGGTGCTCTGGTCGGTGCTTGCGCTCTCGGGACGGGCAGCGCTTGACGAGGAGAGACGGCTTGAACGGTGCCGTGAGGCTGCAGAGATCCTTGAGGCGTACTTCCGAGAGCCCGAGGTGCCAGATCTCGACCCGATTTGCCCGGTCTTGTTTCACATCGACAAGGCGATAGAGCTTGGAGCATGCGCCGAAGAGATTGCGGATGAGTGGCAAAAGACCAAGCATCAACCTCACCCAGTTCAAGTCGAGTACCTTCGGCAGTCGATGAAATACAAGGAGCAGGTTGAGGCGGCAACAAGGGCGAAGACGGACAAGGGGGGTGAGTGATGGCGCGTGAGCCGGCAATCCACTATTGCGAGTGCGGACGTGAGGCAACGCACCACATCGGCGTTCGGTTTGGCACGGGTGACATGAGTCAACGGAAGACAAACGGCCGGATTTGGAAAATGCACCTGTGTGACTCGTGTCTTGTGGAGTTCAACGAGATTGAAGGCAGAGAGATCGGTGACCGGAAGGTGCCGACCGCAAGGCAGATGAAGTACCCTGGCAACAGCGTCAACGTTTTCTCGGGATGATTGAAAGGTGCACTTGCATGTGGTAGACTTTGCAGGTGCGCCTACCGATTTTGGCCGATACTTCTTGAAGTCGAGACACGAGAGGCAGAAATGCGATACGATGAGAAGACAGGGGAAGAAATGGGCGTGCCGTCTCTCGAGGAGTTGGTGCGCCGGGCTGCGTGGCAAGCCGTCGGGATCCCGTACGACCTCAATTCACCCTTCCAGAACTACGCTCGAGCTCAAGACCTCGGGTGCCCTCTCACGGATGAAGTCCCGATTGACTTGAACACGCGGGCGCAAGGGTTTGCGCTCGGGATTGTCTTTGGTCGAGCCGGTGAAAAGCTCGAGCATGTTGGTTGGCAAGGTGAGGCGAAGATGAACGAAGACATGGTTGCCCCTGCGATTGCGTTCGGAAGTCCGTTTCAAGCCGTCCGGATCTCTCAGCCCTTCGGCGTGAACGAAGACTGGTACAAGAAGTTCAGCTACAACGGGGTGCCGCTCAAGGGGCACACGGGCATCGACTTTGCGGTGCCGTCCGGCACCCTGGTTGAAGCCGTGAGCTATGGCAACGTGATTGAGATCGGTTTCGAGCCGACCGGGTACGGCAGATACGTGAAGCTCGAGCACGAGTGGGGTGAGTCGCTCTACGCGCACATCTCCGAGATTCAAGTGGGCTACCGGCAATCTGTGGTCCAGGGGCAACCCATTGCCCTCTCGGGCAACACGGGCAATAGCACAGGGCCACACCTCCACTTTGCCGTCCGGTTCAACCCGTATCGACGGGATGACGGATGGGGTGGATTCAGTGACCCGTTGCCGTCGTTGCCTATCGGGTCATTCTTTGTGCCGACAGGATACACACGGTCATTGCAGTCGACCGAGACGCAACCGCGTCTTCCCGGCATGGTCCAGGACGGCGACGTTTGAGGCAAAGCAAGAGCCGGCACCCACGGGTGTCGGCTCTTCGTCTTCGTTGCGTCTTGCTGCGGACGTTTGGTTGAGAGTGAGTCAGGGCAGTTTTCTGAGGCTGTCAACCACGGCTCGGGTCTTTGGGTTGTTGACGTCGTAGTGCGATTCAACGAGGTCGGCAAATTCTCTGCCGTTGAGTATCACGCCGACGGGCAGAATAGACCCGAGTGAGGCGACGGCGAAGGTGACGATCTTCCGGGTCTGTTCGTCGCACACGACGTGCCGAAGGTTGTGACGAGTGTGCCAGAAGTCCGGACGGGTCACGAACCAACTAGGCTGTGGCATAGGACACCTCGACCTCGGGACGCACCAACAGGCGACGGGCAGCGTGAAGGCGTGCGGGGGTGTTCGGTCGGACGTCGACGACCACGCAGTTGCTGAGATCTGCCATGTGCCGCCACTCTGAAAGATCGGCATCACACGGCATGGCATTCCAGAAGTAATCCATGATGCACTCGACGGCTGCTGCTCGACCCGTCGGTGCGTGGCTGAAGGTGCTCCACGTGCCCGAGGTCTTGTGCTCGGGGTATCGCAGGAAAATGACCAGGAATGTCGGATCTTGGTCAATCTCGGGTCGACGGTGAGACAGGGTCTTGAAGAGCCGGTCTGAGATCCGGGACTGGTTGGCTGGCTTGAGGTCGTGAAAATCCTTGACAACGGGATTGTTGGAAAACGGAAGGGTTGGAAGGTTGCCTGTCATGGTGAAACTCCTCTCGGTGAAAACGTGGAGCCGTCCGGAAGTCCCGGACGGCTCGAGGGTGAATGTTAGCGGGTGAGGTGCTCGGTGATGAAAGCGACGTCGGCTTGTGCGGCCTGGATGAGCCCTTCGAGCTCTTCGGTGTCCTTCTTGATGCTAAGCTCAAGCTCGATGGCCTTGGCTGCCTGCTTGTCGGCCCACGCTCGAGCCGACTTCTGGTACCGCGGAAGGTACTGCTCAACTGCCTCTTCTGCCTGCTGTGCGGTCGCGATCTGCTCGTTGAGCTCGACCGTTTCGTACCGGATTGCGGCGACTGCGTTGAGGATCTCGGTGAGAGCGTGTGCGGCGTTGAAGACGGCGACGAAGTCGAGCCCGGCAACGGTCTTGGGAAGGTCTGGCGTGAAATTTGGGGTCATGATTGAGTCTCCTCTTGGGTGGTTTCGGTCGGGACGTTTTCCCGTGCCTCTATCATAGTCCTGCTTGCGGTAAATGTCAAGTCCTAATTTTATAAAATGAAGACAAGTCTGCAAAATGTCAGGTAAACACACAACAGGGGGTGAGCCGTGGTGTCTGGTTTGTTGACGAGAGAAATGGTTGCGGTGTGGGCGCGCATGAACGTGCTGATTGCGGAGACAGCCGATCTTGCCAACTGCGACCCTTTGGAGTTTCGGCAGGAGTTTCTCGAGTGGCTCAAAACGCAACCTATTTCCGCTGCCGAGGGTGTTGAATATTGTCGACGTCGGTTGTTGAGCGGCGACTCGTTGCCTTGGGTCGTTTCTGAGTGAATCGTTTTGGTTTGACTATCTGAGAGAAGAGGAGCACCGAGAATGACGAAGAAAATCAAGAGCGCAGAAGACATTCAGCGCGACAAGCACAACGCAAACACCGGGACAGATCGTGGGCGTGAAGCCGTCGGTGAGAGCGTGGCACGGTATAAGGCAGGGCGAAGTGTCGTGACGGATCACGAGGGGCGGCTGATTGCCGGCGACAAGACGTTCACGGAGTGGGTCAAGCGGTATGGGCCTGATTCAATTCAGGTTGTCGAGACCGATGGCAGCAAGCTCTTGGTGCATCAACGTGTCGATCTCGACCTGGAAAGCGAAGAGGACTTGCGGGCACGGGGTCTTGCGTTTGCCGATAACCGGTCGGCAGAGTTGGGCTTGCGCTGGGATCCCAAGCAACTTGCCTTCGGCACGAAGGGTCAAGATGTCGAGTTTCTTTGGGGTGAAGAGGAGTTAGAGCGTATCCGAGGTCTCTTTGAGACACCCAACCCGAAACCGGTCACCCCATTCATCGACCTTCCGGGCAACGGCAACGACCCGGACGTGCCGACCTACCTCGAGGGTGATGCTGACGAGATCCTTGCGGCCAATGGCTATCCCCCAATGAATCGGTTTGAGAACGGTGCCGGCGACTCCTACGTGCCGGAAGACCGGTTGCGGTATGACGTGAGCAACCTGCCCGACGCACCCGTCACGCAGACGGCGAACATTGGCCGGGCATACCTGCTGTACATCTCGTCACCGGACGAAGATCTGCTCAAGCGCACGCTCGAGTGCTTGTCGTTCGGGACACGCACAATGAACATGCCGCATCAGCGACAGGCGCACCTCGACGCGTCTGAGTTCATTGACCAATGGGAAATACTCTTGGGCACCGAGGGCAGCGAAGAGAGCGAAGAGGAGAATGAAGATGGAGCTTGAGAATGGCTGGTACTCGTCACCGCGTTGGTCGTGGGAGATCCTTGACTGTGCGATGCCGATGACGTTCGACACGTATTCAAACTGTGCTCATCAGTGCGCTTATTGCTTCTCATTCTTTCAACGGGCAATCGGGGCATCTGCAGACGATTATTTGCACCACAAGGTGCGCTCGGTCGACGTGAGCAAGGTCAAGCGGATGTTTACGGATCCCGACCGGTATGCCGGGCAGTTTGCGTGGTACATCAAGCGCAAGATGGTGCTTCAATGGGGTGGGCTCTCCGACGGTTTCGACTGGTATGAGCGCAAGTTTCGGAAGTCTCTTGAGCTCTTGCGTTTCTTCCGTGAGATTGACTATCCCGTGAGCATCAGCACGAAGGGTGTATGGTTTCTCGACGACCCTGAGTATGTCGAAGTCTTCCGTGATGCCCGAAACATTCAGATGAAGTATAGCATCATCACGACAAACGTCGACCACGCTGCCAAGCTCGAGGCAGGGACGCCGACACCGGCAGAGCGCTTTCGAGCCCTTCGACGGCTCAAGGATCTTGGCATTGGCGTGACCACTTTGCGTTTTCGACCTTACGTCATCGGCATCAGCGACATATCACTCGAGAGCATGATGCGTGAGGCGAGCGCGGCAGGGGTGGACTCAATCACTGCCGAGTTTCTCTGCCTCGAGAGCCGGTCAAGTCAGGCGGCGCAAGAGCGCTTTCGGCAGATGAGCCGGGTGGCCGGGTACGACATGTTCACGTTCTACAAGGAGAACAGCACCCGTGGCTCGGGTCTCTTGCGCTTGAACTACGACATGAAACGACCGCACTTTGACCGCATGGAAGCTCTTGCCGACAAGTACGGCATTCCATTCTTCGTGAGCGACGCACACCACAAAGAGCGCTCGGTTGGGACGGGGTGCTGCGGTCTTCCGTCGACTGGACCCTTGAGCAACATCAACCGGGGGCAGTACTCGGAAGCAATGCAGATCGCCAAGGCGAAGGGCAAGGTGTTTTGGTCGGACATTGCCGGGTTTGCCGAAGATCTCAAGAACATCAAGTACGCAACGGCTCAAGGGTTCAACAAGGGCAACACGCAGAATCGGTCGGATCGGGCTCATCACACGATGTTTGACTATATGCACGAGGTTTGGAACAACCCGAGAGACGGCAACTCACCGGCTCGGTACTTCGGGGGTGCCCTCGTGCCGGCAGGAGTCGACGCTGCCGGTGACCTCATCTACCTGTTCAACAAGCCGTGGATTGACGACGGCATTCAGGTGAAGTCGGTTGCCGAGCTCACGCTGAGGATCACCAACAGCTTCGAGGATCAACGGCTCGACGGGCAACCTGCCGGGCACGTTGCGTATCCGGTTTTGGTCTTCCACCTCGGCAGCGTCAAGACGTCACCTGCTGTCGGCGCAATCAGTGACGCAAGGATCCCGGCAACGATATATCTCAAGTCCGAGTTTCTTGACGAGGCATTTGCCGAGTTTCCGCAACTCGACTTCCTGCCCTTGCCGGACAAGGTGAAGACGATGGGAGGGTGCCTCAAATTCTTACACTCGACCGCATCAGAGCAGGGTCTAGAGTGCGTTTGGATGATAGATGGCCGGATACGTGGCTTCAAGAAGAATGGCAAGCAGACGGCTGTCAGAGCGCTCCTGTCTGGCATTGAGGGGCAAGTCGACCTCTATGCGGACGTGGCGATTGCCGGCACCGGCAAGTCTGCGACCTCGAGCAAGGACGGCTTCACCGTCAACGCCAACCCGGTCGGTGCCCTTCTCGTGGAGGTCAATTCACCCTTCGAGTTCAACCCAACAGCCGGCAACTTTGTCGTCGAAGACTACTGCTTGCAAGCGCTCGACGGGGGGTGGAGCACGATACGGCACAATGAATGGACCGTCGACCTCTTGGGGCTGCCCAACGACCCGGACGGTGCGGCAGACGTGGTCGTGAACTGGGGTGACTACACAACGGTCGAGCAGGACGGCTTGAAGATTCATTGGAACGTCTTCCAACGACCTCTTCGACCCAAAGCGCTCAAGGCCATCATTAGCAACGGGATCCCGAGTGCGCCTGCAGGGTCATATATCTCGTTGTCGAGTTTCTAACCACCAACCCAATGAAAGGATCTTCCATGCTTGCTCGTGTCCTGGTTGCCGTCGTTTTGCTTCTGTCCGTGGTCGTGCCTTCTGCCTCGGCAGAGACGACCGCACCGAACTACCATTACATCGAAGGTTACACGTTTTTCGACCCGATTAACCCTGGACCGCTCTACGGAACACCGCCCATCATGACGGGTTGGCCGGTGAAAATCTGCAACGACACGACGCACGAGTGCCAAGAGACCGTGTCTGACAGCACAGGTTGGTGTCACTTCATCCAGATGCCGTACGGATGGCACACGGTCGAGGTCGAGATTAAGAACGGGGTCATTTTTCAGTATCCCGTTTTGCTCAGTCCGACCAATCGTTACCTCGTAACGATCTCGGTGTCGGGTCATCAACGTTACCTTCCGGGCTTGACGAAGAATGCGACGGAAGGCGCGATTGTATGCGAGTATTGCTTGCCGTCGTACCCTGGACCCTTCGAGACCGGCTTGAAATGAGCGTTTGAGGGTTTCGGGTCGACGGCTCGAAAATCATCGGCCTCAAAATCTTCAAGTTGTGAATTTTGAAGACCGTTGTAGACCTTGGCAAAACGAAGACCGGTGCAAGGCGTGTCCGGATTGTCAAGCACACAATCCCGGACAGAAGATCTAAACGGCGACGGCTCGTGCAGGAGCGAAGAGCGTTTTGGTTATTCTGTCCGGGATTGTCCGGGACACAATCCCGGACAGAAGAGGAGAGGGTGAAGATGTGCGGAGTGGTCGGGTACTTCTCGGCAGACCCGAGTGCGGTTGACCGAGGCACGTTGCAACGGCTCTTCCAGGAGTCGAGTGTGAGAGGGCTTCATGCGTTTGGCCTTGCGGCTTGGAATGAAAGTGCCGGCAAGGTTGACGTTCGGAAGTGGGTCAACGTCGCCGGTGTCTGGCAAGCTTTGCGGGCTCTTCGGTCTCGGAGTCTCGTTGGGCACAACCGGTACTCGACGTCCGGCGACTGGCGACGGCTCGAGAATAATCAACCTGTCAGCACATACAACGGGCACAAGCAGATACATCTTGTGTTCAACGGGGTGATTGATATGCGGACTCGAGAGGAGTACGCACGGGATTGGCCTGGTGTCGACTTCGAGACCGAGAATGACGGTGAGATCTTCACCCGTTGGTTGCTTGCGGGGCAAAGGGCAGATGAGTTTTTCAAGGTCAAGCCGTGCTCGTTTGCCGGGTGCTGGATGACTGAAGATGGCAGGGTGTATGCCCTGCGAAACGACTCGAGACCCTTGTGGGGCGCAATCCGGAACAAAAGTGTCTTCGTGGCTTCGACTGAGGACATTATGCGTCGATGCGGGCTCGAGCACGCGGCAGAATTGCCCGAGGGGGTGACGATTGAGCTTTCAACCTGTCTTGAACGGGGTGTCCCGAGAGCCGACCACAGTCAACAGGCTGGACGACTTTTTGGATTACCACCAAGCTATGGCTCAGATTGGCGATATAGATCCCGCATTCCCGGCAATGGTGTATCTGGCTGACCGTTTCGAGCTCAACCTGGACCAACGGTTTTGGCTGTCGTTTCTCTTTGCGGCGACGTACTGCGTGCCCACGGCATATTACATCCTCAACGAGTTTCCTGACTTCCGTTTCGTGGATCCGGGCAGGATGACTCGGTGGTGGAATGAGAATCGACCTCGGATCTACTTTCAATCTGACCGTCGTTGGGTCCGGTCTCGCAATCAGTTTGTTGATCAGGTGGTGTCTTATCAAGCGCTTGTCGGAGAGTCACACGAGCCGCATTTCATTGCTCGAGGGCACGAGAGACCTGCGGACGTCTACGCTCGAGCTTACGACTACTTCGGACAGACGTTTCAGTTTGGCCGGTTTGCGTTGTTTCTTTATCTCGAGAGTGTTCACTGCCTGACCGGGATCCCGATGATTCCAGACCGGCTTGACCTTCAAAATTCTGAGAGCAGCCGCAACGGTCTCTGCTATGCGATTGGCCGGGATGACTGGTTGACCGGTCACGACTACGGTCGCACGACCCTGCCGGCACCCGTCTTCGACCGGTTGTACGGCTCGTTTGACGAGCTTGTCGACCGGGCTCGAGACGTCGACCCGACGGCAACGATCTGGTCGGTTGAGACCTCACTTTGCGCCTACAAGAAGGTGCACCGGGGCAAACGATACCTCGGATACTATATTGACCGGCAGCACGATGAAATCGCACGGATGCAAGCCAACGTGCCGACCGGTGTCAGTTGGGCACCCCTGTGGGACTTCCGCAAGGGTCACTTTTTGTCCGGATGGCTCAAGGAGTCTCGACGGCTCACGGGTGAAGACCCGAGGGATCCGAGGCACCCGGTGCACTGGTACCAAAGAGGGAACACGTACAAATGAGTCTCTACACGGTCGGGATTGGCGGTGAACCTGCGACGGGCAAGACCACGCTCATGCGACGGATCCTGCGAAAGCTCGAGGACACCCACGGGCACGGGGGCAAGGTCTTCCGGTACGGTCTTCTGCGAGGGATCCGATTCAACCTCACATACGTGCTCGGGATCTACGATGAAGGCACCTTTGCCGGCACCGACCGGTTGAGCATGGCAGTCCAGACAGATGCAACGACGTTTCTGAGACAACAGAGCCGGGTGGATGCGTCGCCGGTCGTGCTCTTCGAGGGTGACCGGCTCTTCAATCACTCGTTTCTCACTACCTGCGAAGACCTCGGAGAGACGGCTTGGTTCAATCTCACTTGTCCCGAGACCGTCTTGACGAGTCGGCACGCTCGAAGGCAGGACACGCAGACGGCTCTTTGGCTCAAGGGACGGCGCACCAAGATCCTCAACGTCAAGAAGTATCACGAGGTCGTCGACCTGCCAACGGGCAACCCGTCCGAGGGTGAAGAGGCAGTTTACCGGGTCTGGCAGCACGTTTTAGTCTTCACGCAACCCTATATCAAGACCGAGACCCTATAGATGGCCGACACGCACGAGCGTTGCGGAGCGAAGACCAAAAGCGGCAAGCCGTGTCGGGCTTGGTCAATGCCAAACGGTCGTTGTCGTCTTCACGGTGGCCTGACACCGTCCGGGATGGCTTCACCGCACTTCCGGCACGGACGGTACAGCAAGTACCTTCCGGCTCAACTTGCGAGTCAGTACAAAGAGGCTCAAAACGACGAGCACCTGCTTGAGCTCTCGGACGAAGTGGCGTTGCTTGACGTCCGGCTCGGTGAGCTTGTCTCCGGGCTCGACCGCAACGATACGCAATCGGCTTGGCTCGAGGTCGGCAAGATCTACCAAGGCATTCTCCGAGCCGGCAAAGCTCGAGACGTCAACGCTCTCAACTCCTACGTGCAGGACTTGGGCGACGTGATTGAACGACAGGCAGACACGACTTCTCGTTGGAATGAGATCACGATCTTGATGGACCAAAGGCGCAAGTTGGTCGAGTCCGAGCGCAAGCGCACCGTTGAAATGCAAATGACCATCACGGCAGAGCGCGCAATGCTTCTGATTGCGGCTCTCGTGGACATTGTGAGGCGACACGTCGATGACCGCACTATTCTTCGGGCAATCTCGACAGACGTTGGAAAGCTTATTGGCACTGACGTTTAGTGAGAAGCTCTGCCCGGATCTCTTCGAGACCGAAGACGATGAGCCCGAGTTTGTCATGGGCTTGCTCGAATGGACCCGTGAGTACCGGGCATTCCTGGCCGAAGACAAACCGCTCGACTTCGAGACTCATCCATACCTTGTGGATCTCTACGACCTCAAGGCGCAACGAGCCGTCGTGAGCAAGGCAGCCCAACTCGGGGTCTCGGAGTGGGCCGTGAGCTATGCGATTCACGCGGCTGACCAACGTCGGGCAAACGTGCTTTACATTTTCCCGTCCGAGCGCACCATCAGCGACTTCTCGGCAGCCCGGATTGCCCCTGCGATTGAGGCAAGCCCTTACCTGACCGGGATCGTCAACAACCGGGACGGGGGCAGGAGAGGAGTCGACCAAACCCAACTCAAACGGATACGCAACCGGCACCTTTACCTTCGGGGTGGCATGGTCAAGCCGGATGGCCGGGCACCTCAGTTGAAGAGTATCGACGCTGACGTGCTGATTATGGATGAGTTCGATGAGATGGACGTCCGGGCCCCATTCATTGCGGCCAAACGTCTCGGTCACTCTCAGATTGCCGAAGAGCGAATGATCTCAACACCTTCGTACCCTGGTATGGGCGTGCACGCCGCATTTCTGCAGAGCGACCAACGTTACTGGTTTGTCACCTGCGAACACTGCGGGCGCAAGCAGAGAATGACGATGGCCCACTTGATTAAAGAGGTCGACGCGCTTCAACGTCCGACGTGGTGGAACGGCATCAACGAGGGCATCGCCTACCTTGCTTGTGAGAAGTGCGGGCAAGAGCTCAACCGGCTCGGCAAGGGCGAATGGATTGCCGAGCATCCGAGCGTGCCCACTGCCGGCTTTCACATGAACAAGCTCTTTTCACCGCACGTCGACCTCTCCGATCTGATTGCCAACCTGCGGACCACCGACGAAACGAAACGCAAAGAGGCGCACAATCAGGATTGGGGCTTGCCGTACAAACCGAAGGGTGGCGGCATTGAGGACGACATCCTTGAATCTTGCGTTAGGGCATACGGGATGGGCGTAGAAGGTGGCGAGCGTACCGTGATGGGCATAGACGTGGGTGCGGTGCTCCACGTTGTAATCCGTGGTCCAGAGGACAAAGAGACGGGGGTGCGACCTCTTCGGTTTGCCGGAACAGTTGACGAGTTTGAGGACGTCGCAACGTTGGCGCGACGGTATCGCACGAAGACCATCGTGGTTGATGCCAACCCGGAGACCCGAGAGGCACGCCGGTTTCAAGAGGCACTTGGGCGCAATATCGTTTGGTTGGCCTATTACTCACTCAACCATCAGGGGATGAAGACCGAAGAGCCGTTGAAGTGGAATGAAGAGGGCAAGACGCTCGACGTCGACCGGACACGGCTCATGGATGAGGTCGTGAGTCGTTTTGTCGAGCAGAGCAACATTTTGCCGGCAGATGCCAAAAACGTCCCGGATTACTACAAGCAACTCAAGGCACCCGTCCGGCTGATGACGACCCGTGGGTCGACCGGCATAGAGATCGCACACTACGTCGAGACCGGACCTGACCATTACTTTCACGCAGAGGTGTATTGCGCTCTGGCCGGTATGCGACCGGTCGTGACTCGGGGCACGAGGGTGCTTCAAGGCAGGGCAAAGGGTTGGTGATTGCGCTCGAAGAGGGGTGGGGGAGTTTTGGATCTTGCGCCGTCGGGCGCACAATGGAGAGGACGAGGGTATTGACGAAGAAATGATGGCTGAGAGCATAAGGGCAAGGCACTTTGAGTCGCCGGCAACGACTCCATTGTTGACTGAGCTCGAGGAGTTGAGCAAGAGGCGAAGGGCAAGCCTGGATCCGGTCGAGAAGCAAGCGATGAGAGACCGGGCAGGAGAGCTCACGCAAGCATTCTGGCGTTTGTTTCATCATCGCAACCAGGGGGGTGAAGAGTGACCGAAGAGACGAAGAAACTCAAAATCAAGAGGGAACACGTGAGGGTGCTTGCCGGCAAGAGGGTGACGGTGGACAAGACGGCTTCAAAGATCGTCGGCACTTGGACCATTGAGAGCCCAACGCAACCGGACGTCTTGTGGCACCTTCGACGGCTCGACCTGAACACGATCTCGACCATGAGTACCGAGAAGTTGATGGACATGCTTGCGGATCTTTCACCCGAGATCGGCAAAGCGCTTTGGGACTGGTTGCGAATGTGCAACCCCGGTTGGGAGATCGAGGCATACCAACTCAAGGCAGATGAGCATGACGACCGGGGGCAAGCCGTCATCGATGCGTTTCTTGAAACACTCGAGACGACCTACGGCACGGTCGACGTCGTGATCAATCGTTTCTTCATGAATGCCTTCTTGCGGGGTGCGATGCTCGGTGAGATCGTTCTTGACGGTGGCAGGACAGCCGTTGACCTCGTTTCGCCGGATCCTTGGTCTGTGCGTTTTCGCAAGGAGCAAGACCCGGTGCGCGGTCCCGTCTACGCGCTCGGTCAATATCAAGACGGCTTGTGGGTGCCGTTGGACTACGAGAGCATCAAGTACGTGCCGATTGACCCGTTGCCCGGCTCACCGTACGGAAGACCCGTTGCCTCACCTGCCCTCTTCTCTGCCCTCTTCTTGATTGCCATTCTTCACGACCTTCGACGGGTCGTGGAGCAGCAAGGGTATCCGAGACTCGACGTGGGTATCGATACTGACCGGCTCATGGGCATGATGCCCGACGACCTCGAGAGCGACCCTGATGCGGTTCAAGAATGGCTTGACGCTGCCTTCGAGGAGATCCGGACGGCTTACGAAGGCTTGCGACCTGATGATGCCTACGTCCACGCCGACTACATCAGTGTCAATCGACCCGTTGGCACCGTCGGCACGGACAGTCTCGGGGCAATCGACGCACTTCTGCGGGGTCTCGAGCGAATGATCACCCGAGGGGTCAAGAGCATGCCGCTCATGATGGGAAGCAACGAGAGCGTGTCTGAGACGCACGCTAATCGGCAGTGGGAGATCATGATTGCCGGCATCAAGTCGGTTCAACACCTTCTCGAGACGACTTTGGGCCAACTCCTCAAGCTTGCTTGCCGGGCTCAAGGTGTTCAATGCCGGGTGGAAGTCCGTTTTGCTGAGTTGCGAGCAAGCGAAGAGCTGCGTGACGAGCAAGTCAAAGCCATGAAGATCTCGAATGCGACGGCGATGTATGACCAGGGTTGGATCTCTCAGGATGAGGCGGCAGAGACCGTCACTGGGCACGAGGCAGACGAAGATGAACCGCGGGCGCAACCTCAAGCGGCACCGGGTCTCGGGCTCGGTGAGCTCGTGGTTGCCGAGCAACAGCCCAACGAAGGGCAAGCCCAAGAAGAGGGTGCGCCGGTCGAGCCGGAAGTTGAGCGCAACCGGGCTCGAGCCGTCCGCAAGACGACCATCCCCAACGGTGCCAACAACCCGTTGCCGATCTTGCCCGACGAAGAGGTGCTTGACATTGACGAGATCCTTGCGGCTCTTGACTCGTGGGACAGGCTCTATCCCGACCGGGTCGGGCTCGTTGGGGCGAAGAGCGACGGCGCAACGGGTGACCTCTGGCCTGCATTGGCGGCTCTCGTGGTCTCGGATTGGATCTACCGTCGCAACTCGGGTCGTTTCTATAATTCTCAAACTCAAGAATTGTTGACCCGCAACCAACTCATCGAGATCCGAGACACGTTCACGCTTCAAGTCCGGGCTGAATCTCGGGCAATCTCTCAAGCGATGATTGACGGCAACACGACCGTGCAACGGTGGCTGCTCGACATGCAGGACATGGTGCGGAACACGCACACCAACCAGTTCATGCTCGGTCGTGGAGGTGTCGGCATGGTCAACGCCAACGATCTCCGAGTCGTCGAACAGACCATCACCAACCAGTACTCTTACCTTCAAAACTTCGCAAACGAGGTGGCAGCCGGCAACGTCTCGGACGGTCGACTGCTTGCCCGAGCTCAGATGTACGCAGATGCGGGCACGCAGAGCTACGAGAGGGGGGTGGCGTTGGCGTACGGTCTGCCGACTCTGCCCAACTATCCCGGCGACGGCGCAACGCAATGTCTCTCCAACTGCAAGTGCCGTTGGTCGGTGACCGAAGACGAAGAGGCGTGGTACTGCTATTGGGTTTTGGGGGTTGCCGAGCACTGTGACGATTGCGTCGCCAACGCCACACGTTGGGCACCTCTCATCGTGCCGAAGTCTCGAGCCAACCGGCGGCAGGATCTTGACGCTCACTTGGCAACGGTCGGGGGCAATCACGGGCATGACCATCATGGATGAAAGCGCGCTCGAGACCGAGGTGGAAGACCTTCGACGAAGGCGCGACCAACTTCTCCTCATCGTTGCTCGGGTTGAGGACTTCTTGGGCTTGGCTTGCGCCTGTCCTCAACCCGAGGCGGTCGACCCTGCCGAGCGCGAGTTGTGGCTGAGTCGTCGCCGGGCTTGGCTCATGGAAGTCTCTGCGATTGAGGTGTATCTTGGGCTGCCACGCACTGCCCGACCTCGACAGAATGGGCGACAAACGCACACGGTCGACGTCCGAAGAGCTCACGACGTCGACCGGCGACGGGGTGGCGGCATATGACGTTGCGAAGATCGGCACCGGCAAGGGTGCCGGTCTTTTCATTCTCGAGCGCTCTTCCAAGGGTCTTCAAAAATCACAAGTTGATGATTTTGAGGTCGATGTTTTTTCGGAGTATTGACCCGGATTGCCCCCAAAAATTAGCGATACTGTCCTGGACAGTCGATGATTTTCGAGGAGTTGTGCCCGGACTTGCTCCGAAAAAACATCGACTACAAGATCCACAACCGATGTTTTTTTTGAGACCCTTGGAAGAGCCCTCGAGCCGTCTTCGAGGAGTTCATGATCTTTTCAGCGAAGGTCGACCCGAGAAAAACACAGATTGAGCTTGTGTTATCGATAAAATCCCGGTTGACAACGTCGGGTCTGCGTGCTACACTCCTCGGTGGAAGGTCTCACCGGTTCAGACCGGCTCACCGTCGACGTGGCTTGGGACACCGAGCCGGTCTGAACACCTCAATCAATCATTGCTCCCGGTTCACACCTGCGGCAAGACGTCTCAAAACGTCTTGCCGTTTTTTTTTCAGAAGAGGAGACTTGCGATGAATCACGACTCCGAGATCTTTGCTCATCCGGCAAGGGTCTTAAACGTCCAAGACATCGACGCGTTGACGACTCTTGCGTTGCAATCCCACACCCTCGACCCGGAAGCATTTGCCGAGCACGCCCCATATTTCTTCCGGGCTGAAATCAGCAGTGACCGGCTCGACAGTTACTTCACCCGTATGCACGAGTCGAGTCTGAAAAACTACGCAAAGAACGCACAAGACGGGGTGAGCTTTCAAAATTCTCACAAGCACTATGAGCTTGGGTTTGGAAGGTCGTTGACCGGCACCTATGAGGTGTCCGGCGACGTTCAGAGGGTGCTTGCGGACTTTTACACGGTGCGGGGTCTCAAACTCAACGACGTCGACACGGATCACCTCATTCTCGGGATCCGGACGGGGCTGGTCAAGGACGTGAGCATTGGTTTCGCCGGTGGAGAGTTTCGGTGCTCAATCTGCGGTCGAGACCTTTGGGATTGGGATTGCGAGCATGTGCCGGGCTTGAAGTATACGAGCGTGAACGCAAAGGGCAATGCCGAAGAGATCGTGTTGGCGACGGCTTGGGTGCATGATGCCGAGTTGTCTGAGGTTTCATCCGTCTTCGACGGTGCAACGCCGGGTGCTGCCATCATCAAAGCTCAAACTGAGGCAGAGGCAGGACGGCTCAACGCACGACAGATCGCACTTTTGGAGAGTCGATACCGGGTGGCGTTGCCCGGCAAGCGTGTCATTGGAAGAGGTTTTCAATTTGAGGAGGATCACATGACGTTGAATCGTGACGAGCAACCAGATGTCGAAGTTGTTGAACAAGAGGCACCCGAGATTGACGAGAGGGTGACGATCTTCGAGCGCGTCAAGACGGCTCTGGCCGACCTGACGGGTGAGAATGTCGAGGCGAAGTTGGCCGGGCTCTTGGCAGACCGCACCGCGAGCAAGCAGCGCGTGAGGGTATTGGAGACCGAGCTTGCCGAGTTGAAGCCGTTGGCGGCAGACGGCAAGCAGTACCGTGCCGATCTCGTGAAAGACGCGTTGGCCGAAGGCGTGCGCGCGTACGGCGACGACTTCGACAGCGAAACCTACACTATCTTGCTCAAGACGGCTGACCTGACCGTCGTCAAGCGCTTGCTCACCGACTGGCGTGCCATCGGAGAGTCCCGGCTGCCTAGTGGCCGGAAAACTGCCGAGACCCACGACCTGCCCGACAGCAAAAGCGACTCGACCGTGCCTGACGTCGCATTCCGAGCTTGATCCGTTCCTTCACTATTCTGAAACACAGGAGACACTATCATGGCAGATCCACGTTTGGTCGTAGCATTTGAGGGTATCGGCGAAGAGTACGTTACCTTCGAGATCGATGACAGTACCATCACGTACGACGGCGACTACGCCAACGGCAGCGCTCAAGTCGGGTTGGCTTGCACCCTGTCTGCCGGCGGCACCGTCGCGTTGGCGGCTGATGCTGAGACCGTCATCGGCAAGCTCATCCGGGTCGAGGCAGACAACTTTGCCGTCGTGCAGACGGGGGGGTTCATGACGTTGCCTGCCGGCACGGGCGCAACCTTGACCTTGGGCAGCGGGATTGTTGGCGACCTGCTCGTTGCAGCCAAGGGCTACATCCGCACAGCGGCAAACGACACGCTTGCCGAAGTCGCCCTGGCTCATGGGGCCATCGTCGACGCTGACACCACCACGGCAGTCGTGGTTCGGTTCTAACGCGCTCTATCTCACGCCGATTCTCAATTTCAAGATTCAAGGAGCATTCACATGACTGAAATCACGACCCGTCCCGGACCGGCAGAGCTCTACCGGCAGATGGGATCCAACGTTTATAGAGAGGCATACCGCAAGGGCATGTCTTTGTCTGCCTACCTGGAGACGCAAGACCCGTCCGAGCAGTATCACGACGGCTTGGACGCGTTCAGCCGGGTGATGCGTGAAGCGAACATCGTCACCACCTCCAATCCGCAACTCGGGTACTTTGCGGACAAGTTTGAGCGCTTTTACGAGAGCGCTCAAAATCGGGCCCTGCTGCCCGAATGGGTTGCCCGTCGTTGGCGTGAGGCTGCGACCGGTCGCAAGGTGATGACCCGTGCCTCGTACGGCTCGGATGATATGCCCGTCGGCTCTATCGACAACCCGTACGTCGACAACGCGATTGCTCGGTGGAGCACGCAGATTGCTCCGGCAATCCCGATCTCCAACTTGGTTGGCCTGACCACGCCCATCGACGGCAACACCTACCGGTCGACCTTCCTGACCAACGACGCAACCGCACAGCGCATGGTGCGAGTCGGCGAAGGTGGCTCAATCCCGACGGCGAAGTTGGCCGAAACCGAGCACACCATCACCCTGTACAAATTTGGACGTGGCCTCACCTCGACCTACGAGGTCATGCGCCGAATGCGTATCGACCGGATTGCCCTGCATATCGCACAGATGGCAGTCCAGTCCGAGACCGACAAACTTGCGGCCATCCTGTACGTCATCGTGAACGGTGACGGCAACTCGGGCACCGCGGCAACCAACTACAACCTTACGGCTCTCGACACCGGTGCGTCTGCCGGCACCCTGACCCTCAAGGGCTGGTTGGCCTTCAAGATGAAGTTTGCCAACCCGTATATGGCAACCACTGCCCTTGCGACCGAGGCAATTGCCCTGCAGATGATGCTGTTGAACGCTGGATCCGCAAACACTCCTCTGGTCACCATCCAGGGCGCAAGCGGTTTCGGCTCGTTCAACCAGATCAACAACGGTCTTCGAGACGGTGTGGGCCTGGGCTGGACGTCCGAGGCACCGGCAAGCACCATCGTCGCAATCGACAACCGGTTTGCCATCGAGCGTGTCTACGAGGTCGGATCCAACATCCAGGAGACTGACCGGTTCATCCAAAATCAGACCGAGATGATCACCTTCACCGAGGTCGAAGGCTACGCAGTCATCGACCCGAATGCGAGCAAGACGCTGACCGTGTCGGCATAGGGGGCATCATGACGTCCACTTTCCACGTAAAGGTCAAGGGCACCTCGGATGACAGCCGGGTCGTGCTGTGGGAACGGGACACGCGGCACCCTGACGGCGAAGTCCTGCTCACAGGCAACGCCAAACCGACGAAGGTTGCGCTGACCAGAGCCGTCTCGGACAGGATCCGTGATGGTGTGCTCGAGGTGGTCGAAGAGGAGAAGGCAGAAGAGCTTGAGACTGCCGCACCCTCTTCGACCACCTTGCGGGACATAGTCGGCGACAAGTGGTACGAGAAGGTCGTGCATGACCTTCTCATCGACGACCTCGAAGAGCTTGCGGACGTCGACCTGGACCTGCTCACGGGGCTCAAGGGTGTCGGTGAGGCGACGGCGAAAAAATGGATTGCCGAGGCACAAGCGGCAATTGGGTAATCTGGCAAACGCCAAGGAGTCAACATGAAGAAAATCAACAACAAGACTTATGCCCGAGCCGTGACGGTTCTGCTCGTTGCCTTGCTCGTGCTCTCGGGGTGCGCCGGTGCTGCGACTGGACCGGTTCATGTCGTGGTCGACAACGCTGACGAGATCATGCCGGACTCGGTCAACTGGACCGTCGAGCCGGATTCAGTCAATTGGACCATCGTGCAACCCGACTCGGTCAACTGGACCATCGTCCCGGACTCGGTGAACTGGACCGCACAGCCCGAGAGTGCGCCGGACGCACAGGCAGAGATCGGTGCGCGCGGGATCCCGACCGGTGCCGGCACGACCAACTTCGACAATGTCAGTGTATCAGGCTATCTCGACGTCGGAGTCGACCTTGACGTTGCCGGCGACTTTGCGGTTGCGGGTGCGACAGACGTCACGGGTGACTTGACCGTCGCCAATCTCTATGCCACATCGGACATAACAGCAGGGGCAAACGTGACCGTGACCGGCGACGTGACGGCAGCCAATCTCTACTCCACGGCTGACATAACGGCAGGGGCAAACGTGACCGTGACCGGCGACATTGCCGGGACGAACATTGCGGCCGGTGGATTTATCGACGCAATCGGGCTCATCGGGGGTGGATCGATCTACGGTGATGCCGAGGTCTCGGCAGGGACTTGGTTGAACGGTGCCGGACAGACTCCGATTGTGGTTGCCGACAGCGACGTCATCACGCCGACGGGCACGTATCAAACCATTAGCTCGGCAGGAGAGGTGACGGCTTCTCTCGAGACGTCCGACATGACCGGGGGCAACCTGCTCGTGCTCATCAACGTCGGATCCAACACCATCAACCTTGCCGACTCGGGCACGTTGATGCTGACGGCAGCGGCAGCCCTCGGAGAGTTTGACACCCTGACTCTTTGGTTCGATGGCACAAACTGGATTGAATTGAGCCGGGCAGACAACTAGCCGAAGGGGTGACCCGTGGCGATTCTTGACGACAGCTTTTACCCTGTGATCCGGGCAGCGTTGCACACGTCGGTGACGTCGACAATGCTGCCCGACACAGTGATTGAATACGATATATACCTCGGCGCTGCAGAGGCAGAGGTCATCCGACGGGATCCTGATGCCGAAGACCGGACGGGTGATGAACTGACGCACATCCAGAATGCGGTCGTGCTCCTCACGGCAGCGTATCTTGCGCCGTCGATGGAGCTCATGCAGTCTGAGTACATTCCGGGTGGCGGCTATCGCTATCAGCGACCCGAGGTGAACTGGACTGACAAAGCGACTATGCTGCGACAGCGGGCAGATTCAGAGCTTGCCGCGGTGCTCACGCCGGACACGGTGAGCACCGCGAGCCGTCCGACATTCTTTGGATTGGCTCGAAGAGGGTACAGACCCTTGCCCGTCAACCGACTTCGCATCGACTGAGGTGCCTCTTGGCTCTGGCTGAATCTCTCTGGAATCAGATCGACACCTACCTCTTGGCGGCTTTCACAGCCGATATGGGCGCGGCAGCCGGTCTGACGACCCTCACGGTGCAGACCTTCGTCAACACGGCCGAGTGGACTCCGAATGCCTGGACCCTGCCGGCAGTCATCGTCGACGGTGAGACCGGGTCGTTGATTCAAGAGGTCCACTTTGACGGCAACGCACACGCTGAAAACACCTACGACTACGTGGTGGGAGCCCTCTGCATTTCCGACAACTACGGCACGGCTCGGGCCAACGCCAAGACACTCGGACACCGGCTCTTGGGGGTTGTCCTGGATAGACCGTCTTTTGGTGACCTCGGCAACGCTGACGGCTCGGAGAGGGTTCAAGAGGTCCACCCGACCCGGTTGACTGTGATGGCATTCCCGGTCGACGGCAACAAGAACAACTGGTACGGTCTTGCCACCCTCGAGATCGATGTCTTATCACTGCGGTGACGACGGCTCGAGCCGAAAAAACTCGACAATGAGAGTTAAGGAGCAATCATGAACAGGGAAACATCAAGCTTTGCTTTCGGCTTCCAATCGGCCAAAGGATCCGCGGCAGCCAACTTCGTCCGGGGCATCTTCTCAAGCCACAGAGCGTTTGCCGACTACAACGTGCTGCGTGCCGAGAATGAGCACCGAGGGATCCACCAAAGACCGTCGAGTCATCAGACGACAGGAGAGCGCGGTGACGTCATCGTGCCGTTTTCTGCATCGTTCGCTCTTCGACCGTACCTGATTGGTCACGTTCTGATGATGGCCGGGTACGGGGTCTCTGAATCGACCGTCGTCACTCTGACCCTCACCGGGGCAACTGGCGGCACGTTCACGCTTACCGTCTCGGGGCAAGAAACCGGCAACATTGCGTATGATGCGGCTGCCGGCGACATTGAGACGGCTCTTGAGCTCTTGAGCACCGTGACCGTTGCGACCGTGACCGGCTCTGCGGGTGGACCGTGGAGCATCACCGTGGATTCGGGGGTGGACTCGGACACGATGGAGGTCGACGGGGCTCTGTTGACCGGCACGACTCCGACGGCAGCCCTCTCGGGTTGGGCAGTTACCCACACATTCACTGAGGCAGACGTCGACGACATTGGGTACGGCAGCCTAGTTGAGTACCTTGGCGAAGGATCCTCACGGTACGGTCTTCGAGCCGTCGACGGCAAGATCAACAACCTTGCCTTCAACGCGACCCGCACTGGGGTTGGCGTGACGGTTGGCGGCTTTGCTATCACGCCGGGTGACGCACTTGGATCCGAGGTCGAAGTTGACGAGATCGACATGCTTCTGCACCCGTTGACCGGGTCGTTTGCGCTCACCTCTTCGGACATCACTGCCGTGTCCTTCGGCACTCCGAGGACACACGAGTACACCCACGACAACTCACTCGACGACACCGAGCAGGAGTTGCACACCATCTATCGGGCAAGCTTTGCCGAAAACGGGCGCAAGCGCAACGGCAAGCTTGGCGGGCTTGTGTTCTCCGAGGATCCATTCCGAGAGCTCATGTATGCGGGGGGTGCGGCACCGGTACTCACCATTCCAGAAGCGCAACTGGTTTGGAGCTTCGAGAGCAACTCAGCTTTCACCGGGTCGACGAAGTACGGCATCACATTCACCATGCCCAACTGCGAAGTCGAGCTTGAGGCATTTGATATTGCGGGTGCCGGCAAAGCGCTCTACGCGGCAAACTACACGGTGAGGGACAGCGCGGTGACGTCGCCGACCACCATCGTGCTCGTCAATGACTATGCTTCTTACGCCGGGTCGTAGACCGGCTCTAGGGGCGCAGGGCATTGTTTTCGTTGCTTTTGACCCGATATATGGCAAGTGGGGTTATCGTTGAATCTGCCCGCACCTGCTCAAGCGGAGATCGCAATCAGGATGCGAGGGACTTTTGAAAACTCAACTCGAAGTTAGAATGCCGTCGGCTGGCATTGAGCCCTACGAAGATCTGCTTGAGAAACTCGACCTTGAGTTGCTTGCCGACCCGACCAACGAAGAGCTTGCCCGCAAGCGTATCGATCTCCTCGAGAAGACAAACGAACACCGTTGGTTGAGAATCACGGTGCATGAAATGTCGTACATGGACCGGGCTCACGCTCTCGTGCTCATGCGAGAAAACGAGCAGTGGTTTGAGCAGAAGACCGGCTTGACCGTCTACGAGGACATGGAGAAGGGCAGCGAAGTCGACCAACTTCGGCAACTCATGTTTCGCCGGGCACTCATGCTTGCGTGTGTGCCGCGTACGTCAAACTACCGAGACGGGGTGACGACGTACCACTGCGAAGATGCGATGTTGCCCTCGGGTGCAACGCCCAATGAAGAGATGGTCTGGAAACCGGCTGACCTGCCGGCTGAGTGGATCCCGGTCGAGGGCATTGCCTACGTCATGCCCTCGTGGATCTTGGCAGCTTGGCACGAGACGGCATATTACCTCAACGCTGGACTTCTGCCGTGGTCGACTGATTTTTTAGCAGGAAACCGCGCACGCTTCAAGAGGGTGCGCGGGTAGCTGATGAGCTCGACCGGCAGAGGGATGCAATGGACCGGGCTCTTGAATCTCTCCTCGACGCGCTCGACCCTGATGCGGAAGATGACGAAGAGCCCATATCATTTGCACAACTGGAATTGGAACGAACGCGGTGGAAGCTACTCGAGCCAAGCAATCTCGATGCCTTCGTGTTGTGGCGATCAACAGCCGGGATGGGGGGTGAATCTCTTTGGGGTCTCTGGAATCTAATCCAGAAACCGGGCACAGCGGCACTCCTTGTCGACTTCCAAACACTCAACGCACGGATGGCAAGGCTCAAACGACGGCGCAAGAAGAGCAACAAGAAGGGGTGACGCATGGCACTGCTCGAGGTCCAAGCAACCGAAGAGGCGAAGCAAGCGCAAGACGGTCTCATTGAAGCTCTTCTCAGCCTTGGTAGACCGTCGGTGATGGTACGTCGAGAGATCGGCAAAGAGGTCAGGATTGGGATTGCGACCAACTTCTTGGCTCAACGGGCAGGGGATGGACCGAAGTGGACCGAGCTCAGACCCTATACCATCCGTGAACGATTGCGATTAGGGTACGGTGCGTCGCCCATGCTCTATCGCACGGGCAAGTTGTTCCGATCCTACACCGAGGAGTTTGATCCCGACCATTCTCAGCGCTTTCGGTCGACGCGTACGGGTTGGGAAATGGAGTTTGGCAGCGACGATTACCGGGCAGGTTGGCATGAAGGCGGCACACGCCGAATGCCGGCACGTCCGGTTTTGTTTTTGGGACACCGAGCGCAAGACGCGATCTCACGAGAGTTCAACCGGCTCTTCAACTTGATTCTTGAGCAAGCCGGGTACTAAAATCTCGACATAGAGACGTATTGAGCCGGGCATAAAACGAGATTGAGTGCAGGGGCAAGTCGTATTGTGTCCGAGACAATACGGCACAACACTCGAGGGCAGTGCACGAGCGACGTCGGATCTGCCCGTATTAGCTCGGATTGTCAACGCCACAGTAGACTCAATCGTGCACGACCCGTCCGGATTGTCAACGAGACAATCCCGGACAGAAGAGGCAGAAACAACCATGAGTCGTGATTTCAAATACCGGGTAACGGTCGACGTCGAGCAGATCCGTGGTGCGGCTCGGGTTATGCAAAAGACGTTTGAAGAGGAGTTGAGCCGGATCAAGCCCAATGTCGGCTCGAGTGGGGGTGCCGGCACTGGCGACGGTGGACGGGCAGGTGGACTTTATGGTGCGCTCGGGTCTGCCTCGGGTCTCGCAATGGGTGGCTTGGCTGCGTACGCCGGGATCCAAGGCGCACGGCTGATTGCGGGTCAAGCCAAGGAAATGGCTGAGTACTCAACGACCTTGCGCCGGACGTCGGTTGCCTTTGAACTCCTCTCGGGGTCTTCCGAGATTGCGGCAGACAAGCTCAGAGCCGTCGAGCGTGCCAGTGGCGGGGGCATCGACAAGCTTTCGGCCATGAACATCGCAAACCGGGCTGCGGCTCTCGGGATGGCAAACACGGCTGACGAGTTGAGCCGGGTCACCCGGTTTGCGACCATTGCCGGACGGGTCTTGGGTGTCGACACCACGCAAGCCCTCGACAACATGGCCCTTGCCGCGTCCAACCTGTCCTTTGCCCGTCTCGACCAACTCGGGATCTCGTCAAGCGAAGTCCGGGTACGGTTTGCCGAGTTGCGGAAGGAAATGAGCGACAACCAAGCATTCCTTCAAGCCATGCTCGAGACGGGTGAGAAGACCTTTGCCGGTCTCAACGACGGCGCACTCACGGCTGCCTCGGGTGTCGAACGGCTCACGGTGGCGTGGAAAAATTTGTATGCCGTGCAAACGGGCGCGGGGTCGTTCCTGGACCAACAAGCCAAGAATCTTGCGTTGCTTCTCGGTGGCGGGGTGACGGGTGAAGACCGTCTGCAGATTATCACCGAGCAGATCGACAGGCTCAACTCGGTCAAGATGCCGACCGATGAAATGGAAACGCAACTCAACCTTCTCAACCGGATTGTGGATGCGGCAGAGAAGGCAAAAGGCAAGGACGAAGAGCTTAGGGATGAGCTCTTGAAAGCCGGTGCTCAAGCCGCAATGCCGAGCTTCGACGGGATAGGCGACGACTTTGCCCGAGAGATCGGCAAGATGATTGAAGCCGTCTTGCGTCTCGACGCAACGGTTCAAGCGACGGGCACCAACATCGTCACGATGAGCCGGATCTTTGACGGGCAGGTCTTCACGTTCAACTCGGGCTCGGGTTGGACCGACAAAGGGCCAATGCTTGGCCCACAGCCGGCACCGAAGGGTTTTGGAGAGCCCAACGTGCCGACCGGTTTCTGGTCACCCGAGGGGTTGAAAGACGCGCTTGCGGGTGGACTCGTTGAGCGCAAGGCCAACGACAAGAAGGCGGCAGAAGAGGCGACAAAGGCTTGGAAGACGGCTGCCGCCGACACCGCAAGCGCGTGGAAGGGTGCCATCAACGGCATTCCGGGACTTCCGGGCAACGGTGCCTCACCCGTGACTCAAGAGCAAATGGATGCGGCCAGGGCAGGGGTGCCGCAACGGTTTGCCGACGACTTCGTGCGCTTGCTCGAAGACCAAGTGCTCAACGGGGTGCCGAGAGGGATTGACGAGGCACTCGTCAAGCAGATGGCCGGTTTCAACGCTGACGTCCCGTGGGACGTCGCGTTGCCGAAGTTCAAAAAGGATTACTACTCAGGCGCGCTCTTCGACACCGAGCTTGGCAAGGCCAACATGGGAATGCTGGTCAACAAAGATGCTGCTGACGCAGAGTTGGCGTATCAGGACCAAGCTAAACGAGGTCTCGAAAACGTAAGCAGGTTTCTTGGCGAAGGCGTGGCCCAAATGGACTACACACCCATTGGCACCGGGATTGCGACCGGCATCACGGACACGTTTAGCAGTGGGGACGTCGACTTTGCCGGACCACTCACGACGGCGATAGACGGGCAACTCAACGAGACCTCTCAGGTCACGAAGTTGAAAGACCTTGGGAAGATGACGGCAAGCTCGGTGTTTTTGGGTTTCTCGGGTGCGGTCGAGGAGCAACCTTGGGCCGACGCAATTGCGGCAGGAGTCAAAGCAGACATTATGGCTTGGCTCGAGGCTCACATGGGGGGGGCGCAATAATGGCAGCACCGTCAATCAACGGCACGGCAGTATACTCGACGATGGCAAACCGGGGTGTCTACGTCTTCACTCCTCAGATCGTGGGGATCGCAAACGGCAACGGGGCAGCGGTCTTGGCCGGTGCCCAACGAGTCCAGTGGCAATTCAAACACGTCACGCAGACCGAGTACGACTGGTGGACCCAAACGCTCATGGGGGGGGCAGCGTCTTTGGCAATCACCTCGGCAGAGCTTTGGGACCACCGAATGGTGTCGCACACCTTCACGTCGGGCACGCTCTTCATCCCCTACGCTCAAGCGTATCGGGGTGCCCGATATTGGGATCTCAACGTGGAAATTTGGCACCTGTTGCCCTTAATTCTCAGTTAGGAGTTTTTTCAGATGGCTACAATTTGGATGGACGGCTTTGAGATTGACTTTGCGGACAACTCAGGTGGTCTTTGGGATGCGTATGAAAAGGGCTCAAACCGCACAATCAAGTATTTGAGTACGAATCCTCGCACGGGCAGTGGGTGCGTCCAGTTTGCCGGGCCTGCTATTGATGACAGTTGGTTTTCAAAGACTCTGCCGAGTAGCTACATCGAACTTTTCGTTGGCTTCGGTGTGAAATTCTCAGGCTCAATTTACGGTGAATATGGCGGCACCTTCCAGCTTTGCGCGTTCTATTCGAGTGACGGATCTGTTCAAGTTACGATTGCGATGAACAACACGTCCCACGTGATCGAGGTTTGGTATTGGGACACCCGATACGGTACCAAGCTCGGATCGGGCTCGGTCGGGCTTGTGACCGATGTGTGGTCGTACGTCGAGGTCAACGTGATCATCGACGACACCGTCGGAGCGGTCACTGTCCGGCTAAATGGCAGCGAAGAGATTGCGCTGACTGGTGTCGACACGAACAAAAGCGGTGGAGATATTAAGGTGTTTCGGTTGGGCAATCAGACCGACGCCGAAACGTCCGGTACAATCTACTATGACGACGTCATCATCAACGATACATCCGGCACCGTCGCCAACAGTTGGCCCAATCAGGCGGGCATCTATCCACTCACTCCGAACGGTGACGGCTCGTACTCAGAGTGGACCAGCACCGGAGCGAACAACTACGGCGAGATCGATGACCTCGCCAGCTATGGGAGCTTGCCCGATGGCGCAACATCCATGCTGTCGTCTAATACCATCAATACCCGTGCAAGCGTGACCTTGACAGATACGGCTGTGGGCGGTCCGGTCCAATCTGTCATGCTGATTGCTAACCATGCCGTCGCTGCGACGGGGGCTGACCAGATGGCTCAATTCGTGCGGGTAAACGGCACGGACTACGACCAGACGGCTTTTGGGGGCAATGTGGCCTTTGGCTACCACACGGACATTTTGAGCGAGAATCCGGACACCGGGGCGGCGTGGCTGACCACCGAGATCGATGATTTGGAAGTTGGGTTCAAGCGAGTGAGTTAGGGGCAAATGAATGATGGCAACGATTTTCATAGATGGCTTTGATGTAGATTTTCCAAATGATAGTGCTGGTTTTTGGTCAGATTTCACTGAGAATTATGCGTCCACGGGAACCCTTTACTATCAAAACACTACCGTGCGAAACGGTTTAGGTGCCATCCGTATTCAAAATGATGCAAACCAGAACACGGCTTATCGATACATCAGCAAATCTTTGCCCAGCACCTATACCGAGTTATACGTTGGGTTTGCGTTTCGGTACAGTTCTTCCCAGTCGTTGACCGAAAACATGAGTGCCAATTTCATTCCGTTCTTCGGCACACGGTCAAGCACTTCTGCCAATCAAGTTGGACTTGGAATAGACAAGACATCGAGACTTGTCTATGCCTACTTCGGCAACGCGGACAATGACTCGACCTATGGATATTCGGCCACAAGTTTGTCGGTGGATACGTGGTATTACATCGACTTTCATGTAGTGATTTCGGACACTGTCGGCGTTGTTCAGGTGAAGATAGACGGTGCACTTGAAATCGATGTAAGTGCAGCCGACACAAACAATGGTGGAGGCAATATTCAAACCCTGGAAATAGGGATTCTGAATAACTACGATGTCATCTACAAGGGTGGCGGGGCAGACTTCTACTATGACGACTTTGCAGTAAACGACACGACTGGCAGTGTGGGCAACTCGTGGCTCAACCTTGCTGGCGTCTTTCCGCTACACCCGGACGGAGACGGAAATTACGCTGCTTGGTCATCGACTGGCGCTGCCGATTACACCGAGGTGGACGACACGGGATCATTTGGCACCCTTCCTGATGATGACACAACTATGCTTTCCAGTAGCACAACGGGTGCTCGGGTGAGTCTTACCTTCGACGACTTGCCTTTTGCCGGCATCGTTCAAGCTGTTCAGATTATGACGTACAACAACAGTACCACGGCTGGCACCGATGAGATGGCAAACTTCGTAAGAATCGGCACTACGGATTATGACCAAACTGCATTTGTTCCGTCCACGTCTTGGGCGTGGCAAATCGAGATCCTAAATACAAGTCCGGCGACAGCTACCGAGTGGGATTCTGCTGAAATTGACGGTATGGAAGTTGGATTTAAGAGAGTCACCTAGAACAATCTGGTTAGGACGATTGCATGTCGCAGGTTTCGGGGGTTCAGCTATATATCCTGATGAACGAGCCGATCTCGGACTCGCAAGTGTCGTCAGCGATGCTATATGTTTTAATGGAAAACATTCCGAGTCAGGTGTCAGCGTCGGTTGTCTATTCTGCCTTGGGCGGCGAAGGGGCAAACAGCCAGGTTTCGACAAGCCAGGTTCAGGCAGTGTTGGGCGGCGAAGGGGCAGACAGTCAAGTTAGTGCGGCAGCGGCGTATGCGGCCATCAGCGTGCCCCAAGATAGTCAGGTATCAGCGCAACTTGCCTACGTAGCGATTGAGCCGTTGCCCGGACTCGTTGGCGGGGCAGCCGTCACCCGGAAGTCCGAGCCCGCATTGACGTCTGCCTCTTCGGTGAGTGCGTCGTCAAGTCAGGACGTTCAAAGCTCGGCAGGGTCAACGGGTCGAGCGAAGAGTCAGGATGTCCAAAGCTCGGCAGGGTCGGCAGGACCTCCGAGGAGTCAGGACGTCCAAAGCTCGGCAGGATCCGTCGGGACACCTTCGAGTCAAAACGTTCAAAGTGATGCGGGTGGGGTCTCGAGCCCTTCGGCGCAACCGGTTCAAAGTGATGCGGGCGCACTTGGCGGGGCAACGTCGAGCGCTGTGACCTCTTCTGCGTCACCGGTTTCGGGACGGGCAGCCGGCAACAAGAGTGTTCCGCAGGGGGGCACGGTCTCGAGGAGTCCGTTGTCACCTCCAAGCCGTCTCCAAGCTCGTTACGAGAGCTTGCCGGGTCAAGTGGGCTACGTGCAGTGGCGTGCCTTTATCGGCCCACCGAGCTTGAAAGATACCGACACCGAGTTTTATAACTGGTCAGACCTGGACCTCGAAGCATACGACCCGGCAGCGGCAACCACCGTCGCCGTCTCGGTCGGGTTAATTGACATGTCTGTGACCCTGACAGATGCCTCTACGTGGCCCTCGACCGGCGGCGTGTGGCTCGGACCCAACGGTGTGGGGCAGTCGTGGGGATATGCCACGTATTCAGCCCGCACAGGCAACGTGCTCACTCTCGAGACCCGAGACACCGTAGACAGTGAGTATATCGGCACGCACACCCTTGGCGCGGTTGCGTACTTCTGGCACCCGTTGACAAACAACAACGGTCGTCTCCAATATCGTGAGGATCTCGACCCGACGTTGTGCACGTCGAGTTGGGACGTGACCTTGAGCGGCATTGCGGCACCGGTTTCGGCTCTTCGGACGGGTCACGTGGTCTTGATTCAGATCCGTGAGGTGTCCGGCGGCACGTGGGGCTCGTGGACCACGTGGGCAGTCGGTTTCGTCGCCGGTGCTCAAGCAAGCGAAGACGTCACCCGAGCCGGTGAGTGGACCTTGAACGTGGGGGGCACGCAGATTGCGCCGGGTCTCGAGAATGTCGTTGGGCTTCACGTGGGCCTGACCGATGCGGCAGATCAAAGCTCGGTCACCGCGTCGAGCACGCTTGCGCCGGTGATCAAAGCCGTCGGCGACGGTGAGATTGTTTCGCCGTCCGAGATCGTGGTGCCGGGTCAAGTTGTAGACAACTCGTTGAACACGGGTTGGGTCTCGGGTAGGTTCATCGGCGAAGACAACCCACTCTTCACGCCGGGTGCGAGCTCAATCGACGGGATCCGAGAGACCCGAGGCATCACGCAGGTTCACGTCTCGAAGAGGGTTGGGCAAGGCGATGGCTATCGGTGGATTGAGCTCACGTTCTTTTCTGATGCGGAATGTCACGACTGGTTGATTGCCGGGCTCGACCATATGGTGTACATGGAGAATGCCTTTGCGTTTTCTGCCTCGGCAGGGGATCGGGTGATTCTTGCGGAGAATGCCGAGTTATTCAACGAAGAAAACGGTGAAAACGACGCACAGCAGGTCATCGACCTCTCGACCTACCAGTTGTGGAATATGGGTAATCAAAAGTTCACCCTTACCAACAACGCAACCGGGGGCACCTTCACCCTCACGGTCGACTCTCAGACCACGGGTGGACTTGCGCACGACGCTGATGCGGCGACGGTTCAGACGGCTCTTCTTGCCCTCTCGAGCATCGACGTTTGGCAGGTGTTGGTCACTGGCACGGCTCAAAATCTCGCCATCAAGTTTCTTAATGGTCTCGGCAGCGACAATGGGCCGGGCATGACCGTTGACGACGGCTCGTTGACCGGCGGCACGGCTACGTTGACCGAGACGGCAGCACCGGTCTTCCCATACGACACGGGCAATCCCGGCTCGGACATATTTGACTACCTGCCGGCAACCGGGGCAACTCTCCGACTCTACGATGGACCGTCGGGACAGGGGCAGAGTCAGGTGGTTTGGGGCGACGGCTACGTGATGAGCAATTGGGCATCGGACTGGACCGGGTCTGCCCTCTCGGCCTTTGGCACCGGCGAAACGGCGCGAATGCTCTTCAACCCGTCGGGCCCGACGGTGACGGCTGACTTTTGGGACGTCGGAAATATTGCGACACCCGGATACATCATGGCGACCGGCGACAAGGAGTGGCTCAAGCTCGACTTTCCAGAAATGGGCCTAAAACTCTCGGGTGACATTACGGACAGCGTGCCGGGTGCGGGACAAGCCTTGAGCATAGAGAATGCGGCAGGGGTAAGCGTAGAAGGCTTGCCGGCGACGGGTACGATTCAGATTGGCAACGAGCAGATGACGTATAGTGCTCGAGACTTCGATGCCGGCACGCTCACGTTGTCGGCTCGAGGTGCGAACGGGACCACGGCTGCAGCCCACACTGACCAAGATCTTGTCTACTTCGTCGACGCGCTCGGAGTCGCCACAGATGCGTGGCCGATTGAAACGGTGAATATCAAGCGACGGTCGGGTGGAGCCGTCCCGGAAGACTTCGTGATACGGGGCACGGCTCAATCGACAGCCCGCAACCCGGACCAACCAAGCTACACCACGGATTGGGACACGTTGGCGACGGTCACGGGCAACGCGCTCGAGACATATACCCTTGACCTCTCGGCAACCAACCCGAGATTGAGGTATCTGCTCATCGAGATTACACTGATGAGCGACTCTCCGAGCCGGGTCAAGGTCGACGAAGTCGAAACGCTGATTGACGGCGACGTTCTAAGCACCGATATCAACCTGCCCGCAGGTACGGTGGCAGAGGCAGTTACCGCACTTCTCGACCAAGCCGGTTTGCCCTCGGGCGCAATCGTTGACGCGGGCGACACCCTCGAGCCGACTGATTACACGACGTCCGGCGGCAGCCTTTGGCCGATCTTGGTGGACATGGCCGACTTCACCCGCACGCAGATTCTGATGACCCGAGACAGCAAGCTGCACGTTGCCCTTCACCCGTTTTGGGCGGGCACGCCGACACCCGATGGCTCTTGGGGTCGTGACGAGATCTCCAACCTACAACTCATCCGGTCGGCAAAGCTGGGAGTGGGTGCGCTTGAGCTCACGTGGCGAAGTGAGACTGATGCCGGCGAAGACACGGTGACGGCACCGACGACCCGGTTGACGGGGCAGACGGTCAAGGTTGGCCCTTACGTCTACACGGACGCAAGTGGCGCGCTTGCCGGTGCCGTCAAGCGCTTCTGGCAAGCTCGAAGACCCTACGAGGCAGTGATGCAACTTGCCTTCGAGCCAAACACGTTGACGGTCGGGCAGGTGTTCACGGTGACTTACGACTTCAACGGAAGGTCTGAGATCCGCAATTACATGATCCGGTCTTTGAATCTCGACGTCGAGAAGTTTGCTTGGTCGGTTGTCGCTGTCGGAGTCCAGATTGACCGAGAGGATCAACGATAATGGCTGCACCGCCAAAGCTCTTCTACTCAACTCTCAATCGCGAGACCGGGCGCAATCTTGCGTCGACGATGGTGCGTGCCTTCGAGGGCAAGAGACGGGTTGAGAGTGGCACCTACCTCGGGCGCAACCAGATCCTTGTCAACGGGCAGCGTTACACCTTCTTGAATGAGACCGGCATGGACATTGTCGCCGGGCAGACGGTCGACGTGACCAACGTCGGGCGACGGGCACAGGCCAAGTACGCACCTGTCGCTGGGTCGGGATCGGCGGGTGGTGGTTCAAGCACCACGACGGTCGTCGATACCCTTGTCGACCACGACCATTTGGGCGGCTCTGACAGTGGCGGGGTCTTGACGGGTTACGCAACGTCTGACCATGCTCACGGGGCATCGCAAATTGGTCAGGTGATTATGAGTATTGACGGCTCTACCATTTCAGCCCAAACCCCATTGATTGGGGAAGGTGGCTGGTTAGTAGACGAGATCAACGGGGTACTTTTAGTGGTAGACGAGGTGTAGCATGGCGGAGACGAGGCACGGGAAATTCACCACGTCGGAAGGGATTCACATCCCCTACCAATGGGCGTATGCGGACAGCACGGCAAGGATCGGTGCATCTGGTTTTGTGACCGCTGACGTTGGCAAGTTATGTCGACAATTAGATGACAATTCACTGTGGATGTTGACCGCAACGACTCCGACCTGGATGCAGGTGAACGGGTCGGGTGCAACGACATTGGACGATCTGACTGATGTGGATACATCTACTTCGGCACCGGTAATTGGTCAAGCCTTGATTTGGAATGGGACTAACTGGACACCTACTGGGCCGAAGATGTATGCCATAGCGACGAAAAGTGTGTCCCAGACTTGGAATTCAACCGCTCTTCAACGGGTAGGTTGGGACAGTGTCACGGTAGATCCAGAATCAACAATTTCGGGAACCACAACAGATTGGATTTTCACAGCACCGCGTACCGGGAACTACCTTGTCACATTCAACCTCATGTTTCTTAGTGCATGGAACTGTGAATCCTGGTGGTACTACTACGTCAATGGCGTTTCGTTTTGGAATAATGCGGTGGCTGGTTTTTCAACAGGTAACTGGTGGGAAGTTATGCAATCTCTTGTAGTGCCCATGTCTGCCGCTGATACCTTCTACATAGAGATGAAGCGCAATACTGGAACAGCTTCGGGCACTACGAACAATTCTGCTTGTCTGATTCAGATAGTGGAGATGTAACATGGCAGAGGCTAGGCACGGACAACTAACAACAGCCGAAGGCATTCATATCCCCTACCAATGGACCTACGCTGATACAGCGGCCCGCACAGGTGCAACCGGTTTCGTAGCGGCTGACGTGGGCAAGCTGGCTCGCCAGTTGGATGACGATTCGCTCTATATGCTAACGGCTACGACTCCGACCTGGACCAAGCTAACCGGACTCGATGTATTTACCGGGCTTGCAGATGTTCCGAGCTCGTACTCCGGCGAAGGCTCAAAGCACGTCGCCGTCAACGTTGCTGAAAATGCTTTGGAGTTTGTCACCCCTATCACAGCCGCTCTCGACCTCAGTGACTTTCCTGCTTCGTACTCCGGTCAATCCGGCAAGTACGTGGCCGTGAATGCCACTGAAGACGGCTTGGAGTTTCTTTGACGCTCCAAGCTCTGGATTGCTTTTACTTGACTTTGTCAGTTTTACAATGCCGTCCGAGACTACCGAAGTCTATGTTTAACTCATGGAGGACATAGGGCATGACCGTCAATTCCTACCCTTTGGTTTTCACGTCGTCTTCTAATAAAAGAGCGTCAATCTATGATGCTCTTCTGGCATTTTTTGGAGCATACGATGCAGGATCCAATCCTAACGGGTTAAATGCTGTCTATAATGCAGGGGACCATCTTTTGTTTAGTTGTGCTCCGTTAGGTACAGCCTATTACCATATTTTCACCGAGTATAATCGTCTTTTCGTTTATTACGGAACCGGATATACCTCAGGAACGGCTCTGGATGGGGAAGTAACTTTGAGCAGCTATTCTCAGGGTACGCCAACAACGGGATGGATCGCCATTGACGATAATTTACTGTTCGTGGCAGAAGGGCAAGTGGCAGATTATCGATCAATGAGAGTAGCTATCATTGGGCTCGATAGTGAGGGGGATAGTGTCGCTGTTACGTGGTTTGGGAGTACAACAAGCAATTATCACATCAATTACACTGGAAGGAATATTACGCAGGATTTTGCTGTGGCTCCAGGGTGTGGATGGCACAGCGCTTTTCAAGGGTCGAATGGTTTTATAGTTGAACAACCCATGTACCTAATGGATGCTACTCGTGCTCTTGTTGTCAACGGGGCGAATGCTCTAGTAACCATTCCGGGGGTTGTAAACTATAGCTATGTGACATCTACGGCTACGAATGTAGGGGATCTGTATATGACATTCCCGACTTGTTGCCATGCTCTCGGAAACGACGTTAGTAACACCTGCTTTGGAATCAAAGTTGCCGTTGTCAACTAGCATTTTCAGGAGATAACCTTGATTGTCCTCTCAACGAACAGAATCTACGGTGGCACCGAGACCGAGCGCGCGGACAACACGGGGTGGATAAACGGGGATCGCTTCGTGGTCCTGGCAACCGGGGTTGAGTATGAGTACGTGTTGGATGCCTGGGAACGAGTGAGTTCAGACGCTACCAGTATCCAAGGGTACGATGTCGAGGCAGTCGTCCCAGGACTCAACCAGATTTTGCGCTTCAACACGTCCGGGTCTACCTGGGAAGTGGTTGATCAGGATATCACATGGGCTCAACTTCAAGGCTCGAATCTCACCAACGAGATTTTGAACTTCCCGAGTGCGGAAGGTGCCGACGACACATTGCCCTTGAAGTGGACCGAGTCGGGTGGGATCTCGTTGACCGAGGTCGACGTTGCCGGCGAAGGCATCACCGAGACGTACGGCAGAGCGCTCAAGGTCGACGGCTCGAGCACCCACGCGTATCAGCGCTTCACCTATGCGGATCACCCGAGACTCAAGGCAGGCTTGACGGTGAGCGCAATCATGGCAGCTTGGGCAGTTGGCGGGGTGGGTGCCGAGGTCTGGTTTGAGATCGTCACGTCGACCGGCACGACCCTGGCAAGCTCGACGGCTGACACCGAGGCATGGACGGTTTTGACGGCAGAAGGGCTCGTGCTCGACGGCACTTGGGTGCAGATTGAGCTCTGGACAACCGGGGTGGGCTATCTCGTGCCGTTGTCCTTCCATATCGGCGACAGGGCCTTGCCCTTGATGCTCACGGGGCAGTTCTTGACGACCACGACCGGGCAACACTATCCCGTTGCGGCGAAGGGCTCGACGTACACCACGGATGAGGATGACCACATCCTTCTCTGCGACGGCACTTTCACGGTCAACCTGATTGCGGCAGCCAACTTTGCCGGGGGTGTCTACCATATCAAGAACGTCGGGACGGGCACGATTACCATCGACCCGGCGGCAAGTGAGACCATCGACGGCGAAACGACGCAAGAGCTTTCGGCCAACGACTCGATGATGATTGTGTCCGACGGCACAGAATGGTGGGTGATATGAGTTACATCAAAGAGGTGCGTGTGCAGGGGTGGAACGGCACCGATTGGGTTGACCTTACCGCAGATCCGGTTTCTGCCTCGTTGGTCGTCGTGGAAATGGACCATCACGAGATCCATGAAGGCGACTTCTACCGAGCCGTTGATAGCGTGGCCCTCGGGATTGGCGACGTGGCAACGTTCATCGTGGTCACGCCCAACACGACGAAGTGGTTGCACATGCGACCAAGCGTGAACGTGACGGCTGAGTCGACGGTTGTGTTGTATGAAAACGTCACATACACCGGCGGCACGTCGGTGCCGGCTCTCAACGCCAACCGGAACAGCGGCAACACGTCGGGCGCAACGTTGGTCAAACAGGTGACGACCTTGACGACCGGGTCTGCCGTCGCACTTTCCAATCATCTTCTCGGATCTAACAGGACAGACGGGGGCAAAACCGATCCTGACGAGTGGATCTTGAAGCAGAACACCACGTATTGTCTCGAGGTGACCAACGAGGCAGCCGGCACCAACAATTGCGTCGTTGAGCTCGTGTGGTATGAGCACACGAGTGCAGCGTAGGATTACTCAATCACGAGGTGGAAAATGGAAAACGAAGTGAAGGATCTCGGGGCAGTTTCGGCATTGGTTGTCCTCTTGGGCATGGTAGTTTTCGGCGTGCTGGACACGAACGTGTTCAATGGGCAACTCTCCGAGTTTACCCGTGTGAACAGTGAAGCCGTCGGTGCCTTCGTTGCCTTGCTCTCACTCTTGCTGAAAACGGCAATCAACGAGAGACAACGTGGCGAAGTGAGCACGAGAGGGGTGCAGGTGCCGTGGTGGAGGCGCATGCTGTGATTGAAGGATCTCAACAACAAGATTCTTGCCGGATCTGCGATTGGTTTCGCTCGAAGGTGACGTGGCCGGGATCCGTGAGCCGGTGGATCCGACGGTTTCTGGCTCTCATCATCATTGCCGAGGGCACCGGCTTTGGTGGGGTTGTTTTCTTCGACTTGCCCCTGACCACCTCGTACCGGACCATCACGCAGTTTTTGTCGTTGCCTTTGTTATCGTTGCTCTTCTGGTTGGTCGGTTTCGGACTTCTCTTGACCGAGGGGGCACGGACACGACCCGTTGGCCGACTGTTGGCCGGGTTCGGAGTCGTGTTGTTGTCCTTTGCGCTCTTCATCTTCTCTTCGTCTCACGCGCTTTCGGCAGCCCTTCGGTACGGGGTCTTGATTTTCTTTTTGACGTGGGAGGTGGTTGGAATTGATGACGATGAAAGTTGAGTGGTTGACGTTTTTGGTTGCGCTCGGGACGGCTGCCCTGGCTGTTATTAGTCAGTTAAGGCAAAATAGAGCTGCGAACAAAAGACCGAGGGTTAAACCTCAAACGACCATCAACGGGCTTGTGGCGCAAATTGCCACCTTGCAAATTGAAATTGTCCGGCTCGAAGCTCTCGTTGACCGGCTTCAAAATGAGTTGAAGGAGTGGGAAAATGAAAAAGGTTTTGATTATTGACGACGACCCGTATCAGACACGGCTCTTCGGCATGG
>Ga0210043_1000272_pt1 | contig 55983 bp, 56 predicted proteins | sample CryGeymet201501t_FD_183990 | JGI IMG/M metagenome (GOLD analysis project Ga0210043, IMG submission 183990) | Groundwater microbial communities from Crystal Geyser aquifers in Utah, USA - Crystal Geyser metaG 2015-01t (SPAdes) (version 2) | ecosystem: Environmental > Aquatic > Deep subsurface >... | reverse complement strand
AAAATTCGGTCGTACCCGGCGTTGTTGTTAGAGGAAACAACCTTGCAGGTCATGAACGAGATCGGGAAAGAAAATACTACCACTTCATATATGTGGGTTGCCCGAGGTGGACCTCCCGAGTCCCCGGTGGTACGCTTTAGTTATAGTCCGTCTCGGGCATCGGCGGTAGCCGAAAAGCTCTTAGAAAGCTACCAAGGTTTTGTCCAGACCGATGGGTACGCAGGCTACGACAAGCCTTGTAGCGTTCAAGGTATTACCCATGTCAGCTGCTTTGCCCATGCCAGGCGCAAATTCTACGAAGCCCAGAAAGCCTCGAAGAAGTCTGGCCAGGCCTTAGAAGCCCTAAGCTACATAAAGAAGCTGTACAAGGCTGAAACCCAAGCTCGAGCGGCAAGTTCTTCGGCCACGGATTTTGTAGAAAAACGCAAAGCATTGGTCCAGCCGGTCTTTGATTCTTTTCACCAGTGGCTTCTGAAAAAAGAACAGACGGTACTTTCTTCCTCCACCCTTGGAAAGGCCGTGGCCTATACATTAGGTCAGTGGGAGAAGCTCATCCGGTATGTTGATTCACCTAATCTGACTCCCGACACCAATCGAGTTGAAAATGCTATTCGCCCCTTTGTGGTAGGTCGGAAGAATTGGATGCTGCAAGGTAGTCCCCGAGGGGCTTTCTCCTCGGCGGTTCTTTACAGCATACTTGAAACGGCGAAGGCAAATAACCTAGAGCCCTATTGGTACTTACGTTTCTTACTGACCCAACTTGAAAAGAACATGGACACCCCAGACTGGGAAGCCCTGGCTCCCTGGAGCCTTACAAAAGAGCAGATTGAACAACCTTAGTTTTTTGGTACTGGGGTTTATGAAGCGGTTACTATTAAATTGTCACTATTCTTATACAAAGAAATAATATCCTCCAAATTTGTAGTATAATTAAGTTGAACTTCTACAAAAATTCGACATTTTATTATTTCTAAGGGAATATAGGTGCGTGACGCCTCACGTTACATTGCCTATAGTAAAGTATTCCTATTAGATTTAGGCCTTATAGTTTCGTGAAGCAAGACAATTAGGGAACCTCCACCCCGCTTAGGTGTCAAGATAGTTTTCGCCACAAGGACGGCAGAAAACTATGAAATATTCTTTAGGGTTTAGAGCTTCTATCGTTCGTAAGACCCAGGATTGGATCGGCCGGACTGTCTATCAGGTAGCTAAAGAGACAGGGATAAGCCCTTCAACAGTAAGTTCGTGGATAAACTAATCTTGACAGATTCCGCCACATGATCATTTCTGGACCAATGTGATACTGAGACCGCAAATAGACAATCTTTTCTTCAATTTCCCCGGGGACTCTGAGCTTGTGATTCTCTGGACAGGGTCTACTGCCAATTAAAGCAGACTCTCTTCCAGCGGTATACGTTAGTTTCTATTTGTAAAACCTCTCTCGACAATTTTCAAAATATCGGCAGGTCTTTAAGACATTTCCAATCTCCCGAGCATGGGATAATACCTTCAGTTTTCTTGAAACATCATGTAGCTCTTGTCTCGTCATACATCCTGACTCTTTTCCTGGCAAACTATTTTGGACAGTATCAGTATCTAACAAAGTCAGGATTTCCATACTGATCTTTGAAATATGTGATTGGTCAGGTGGTTAGTGAAAGAACAAATCATTTATTTAGTTTAGTGCTCTAATCTCGTAGGGGACCTCTAAAAACCCCCCGCTAAACTTGGCGAAACTTAAGGTCTAATGCTAGACTTGGCTACCAATTGCTTGGAGGGTAGCCATGAAGACGGGACAACCTGGATTTTTTGATTTCGAACAACGAGTCGCAAATCTTGGGGGGAAAGATCCGTTAGCTCGTCTAGATCAACTCATCGAGTGGGAAGATTTTCGACCAATCTTGGCAGAAGTCCTACCGAAGGAACTCAAGACATCGGGTGGAAGACCACGATTTGATTTGGTAATGATGTTCAAGATTCTTGTGCTCCAGCGTTTGTACAATCTTTCTGACGAATCTGCTGAGTACCAAATAAAAGATCGTTTAAGTTTCATGCGATTCGTCGGAGTCGACTTTCACGAGACGATTCCTGACGAAAAAACGATCTGGAAGTTTCGAGAAGACTTACGAAAGCAAAAAGTGTTACCCAAATTGTGGAAAGCATTTGACCGACAACTCAAGCGACTGGGAATCCAGACGGGGACCGGACGAATTATTGACGCCAGTATCGTAGAAACGGCCCGTCCACCCCGAAAAAAGGACCAGAAGGCCGAAGACACCCAAGAAGATTCGGAAGTATTTGAAGATTCCCAGAAAATCGAGCATAGGAAGCGACAAGTTGATCAAGATGCTCGTTACACGGTAAAACGGAAAGTTGCCTACATAGGATACAAGAATCACATCAAGATCGATGCGAAGACAAAATTGATTCGGCGTTCGAAAGTTACCACCGCCGAAGTTCATGATAGCCAAGTACTCCCCGACTTACTTACGTCCGCGGATAAGGGATGCGAGGTATACGCGGACAAAGGCTACGCAGGAATGGGATGTATGAGTGCAGTCTTAGACTATGGTGCTCACCCAAGAATCTTGCATAAAAGTTACCGGAATAAACCGGTCACCGAGGAACAGAAACAGGAAAACAGGGTGTGGTCGAAAATACGATGCCGAGTAGAGCACGTTTTTGGATACCAGCAATCGGTACTCAAAAGTTCAAAACTCCGCTCGGTTGGATTTTCAAGGGCTGAATTTACCATTCAGCTTTCTAATCTGGTCTATAATTTCAGGCGACTACCACTTCTAGTAGGGTGCTGAACGGAAGATTACCAAGAAATTGGTAATCGATCAGAGAATTGAAAGACTCGTCCTCCGCTAAAGCCGTTGAAATTCTTACGATTTACCAAAACTAAGAAACTTTTCGGAACTTCGATAAACTTAAACGCCTTGAACAGAGGTTTTTAGAGGTCCCCAAAAACTCTGTTACAATTGGATGAGTAACTCTTTGAAAAGAATAGTGTTCACGGATCCGCTCAGTATCACCAAAACGACTGAAAATTTCCCCAACTTTCCGGGAGTCAAAAAACGCCATAGGCGATGAAAAAGGTGGCGCAGAAATCCCAGGGTAATAGAAGCGTCCATTAGAACGCGGAAGTACATGGCTCCAGCGATACCAAGAATAGTTAGCACGATACTTGCAACAATAGTGTTCACAATTGTACCTACATGGGGTTTGAGTACCGTTAGAAACCGATGGAAAAGTCCAGGGCTCTCAACTTTCTTGCGGAAGTTTTCGCCACGACTCATCAACACCAGATAACCTGTCCGGATTTTGGAGAACTCCCCGTGGGTATAGGTAGTTTTTCCTACAATAGGATCAGGACCAGCAACCCAGACCTTCTTTTTGCTGATTTTATAGATAACAATAAAGTGAAACTGTTGCTGCTTTGTGACATGAGCAATACAGGGAACAGGAACCTCGGAGGTAAGACTGCCAGCTTCACCCTTAACCGCTTTTGCACTCAGATCTACGGTCTCTGCTGCCTGAATGAGACCTTTGAGATTGGTACTATTTCTGTCAGTCCCTGCCCGTTCCCGCATCTAGGCAAGAGATACCTGCCGGCCAAAATGGTTGGCAATCATAGCTATACAGGCAGGCCCACAATCGGAATCGTCAAACTGGGTGGTAAGTTTCATTTGAATATGACACTTTAACTAACTTCTTTTTATGTATATTTTCCGACTTTCCCAGATAAGGTGGAATAAAAATAAAAGACTTTTTTATCATATTTTATCTTAAATATGAAACCGACGGAGTCGTACACGTTCCCATAGTCGACTAGAATCAGTTTTACTAGCTTAGTGCTAAGTTCATACTCATTTGCCATGTCATTTGGCAATATTCCCTCGTTTATGAGTTCTGTAATAATTGAATTCTTCATTTTCACTCTAAAAAAGAGCCATATTAGTCCTGTTGCCACGAGAAAACCAACAACATAAGGCAGCATTTCTTCCATACAATTTACTCCCGAAAAAACCCGAGTACCGAGTACCGAGTACCAGTACTCGGATAAATTGATCTAATCAGTTAACATCCTGGCGACGGCGGTGACGGCACCGACTGCTAAAACGACGGGGCTTTTTGTTATTGCTCCTGCAACCGCGGCCGCAGTGCTCGCACCAATAACCATTTTTCTCAATGTATTATTTGCTTGAATACGATTCGCAGCAATTGAATCGGCGTTATATGGTCGACCATTAGCCGAACGACTAGCTGATACAAATCTACCGTTGCGATAATGGCCTTGCCCTCCCTCGATATTCATCAAATCATATACGCTCACTTGAACCATATTCATGTTGCATCTCCGAAAGATTATTTAAACCGGCCAGTTCATGAAAATGATATTACCCCCTCCCCGAATTTGTCAATATTAGTCTTCTTTTATATATAAATCAAACATTTTTTATTGTATTTTATTCTCCATTATTACCAATAGCAAACGATCCAACCAAAAAGACCCCTAATCAGCGAACTATTTTTCGTGGTCCTAGGGTTCACACCATGCAAAAGCGGTAATTGCCTGAAGTCATAAACGACATTGAAGCGATGAATCGTAAACTCGGCCTGCATTATACTGGTACCCAGAACGTACTCTTCCCGACAACATGTCTTAGATCACATCCCATTTTCGAGATTCTGTTCCTCGGTAACCAGTACTTGCCGGTAACTCTTAGGCAGAATTCTTGGGTTTGCTCGAGAGACAAGATGCGCACGCAAGAATCCCCTGCTTCGCCAATCCGCCCATCAGTTTTTGTCCTTTGTGTACCTCTTGGCAGGTACACTGGATTCCCTGAAAACCGATCCCCGGTCCAAGGGCGTTTCGAATTTTCATATCGAGCGGGCCCTGGGCATAATGCAAAGGCAAGTATTCTCGGACTTGTCGGTTGCCGATTTGGCCCGGCGCCTGGGATTGGACCCCTCGTACTTTATTCGGCTCTCTCGCCAGACCATCAAGCTCAGCCCCAAGCAGTACATGATCAAGCTAAAAATTGAGGCCGGGGCGTCGATGCTCATTTCTAGCCCCCGCCCGATCTACGAGATTGCCGACCTACTACATTTTTCTAGTGAGTTTCATTTCAGTCGGGCCTTTAAACAACACACCAGCCTGCCTCCCCGGACCTATCGGGAGGTGCATAAGCAGGTGACTCCGGATGTGCTTTGAATTTTAGGGACGGCGGTTTGAGCGGATTTTCTTGAACAGGTCCCAAAGATTCAAGAGAATTGAAATTCCCACGGCCCCGGCGAACACCCCCGCGGTCCACGAACTGACCAGGGGCAGCGGAAGATCCTTGCCAGTCAGGAACTCGGCCAAGAGTTCGGTGTAGCTTCCGGGCAGGTTTGTCCGGCCCCGGGCCCTCATGATATCCCAGTGCCAATCGGTAAGAAAACAGTATCCCAGACCGTAGCCAAAGCCGAGTCCCAGAATCAACCATGAACCCAGGGTGAACGCGACGAGACCCAAATGCCAGGGGCGAGTATGGGGGGAAATCCACCCAATCATATTAAAGCCAATGACCCCCAGGTGGAGGAGGTGGAAGAGGATGTCGAAGAGGAGAAGAAATAGCGGACTGTTCAGATTTGGGAGCCTCCGTTATATTAGTAACATGGTAAGGAGGGTCCGACAATGATGTTCCATGTAACCCTTGAGAAAGATGAAAACGGCGTAGTAGTGGCCGAATGCCCAGCTCTCCCCGGTTGTGTATCTGAAGGCAAAGACGAACCCGAAGCCTTAAACAACATCAAGGAAGCTATTCAAGCATGGTTATGGGCGGAAGATCAGAAGTCTATGGATGAAACCACCTCTGCAGGGAAGTCCGCTATTTTAGTGAGCGTATGAGCGAATTGCCTCGGACTTCTGGGAAACACGCAATAAAAGCCTTCGAAAAAGCCGGTTGGATAATCCGTGGCCAAGTCGGAAGTCATATAGTTCTCACTAAGCCCGGAGAAAGGGTCAACCTTTAAGTGCCGAATCACAAGGAGCTTGCAACTGGAACCTTACGAAAACTCATCCGGTATGCTGGTTTGTCGGTGGATGAGTTTGTTTCGTTACTCTAGGGCCCCTCTGGCTACCCAAGTACCCTCGCCTCTCCCAAAAACGCCAACATAGTCCTTAGGTCCTCGTAGGATTCCTGTACAGTCGCAGTAACCCGAGCACCCTCGACCAGGGCCCGGGCGAAGTCTTCGTACTCGGCCTTGTAGCCCCCATCGTCGGCAAATTCGAAGGTCTCGGACTTAAACTGACCCGCCTCGACCCAGGAGCGAAGACCGGAGTTCCCGGCAATTTTCAGGCTCCCCAGGGTTCCAAAAATGTTCATTTCATCTCGGTAGGCCGCGTGGGTGGTGTACCCCAGGGAGTACAGGCCGTGAATGGTGGGGGCGGCGGTGCCCGCACCGACAGCGGGTGTTCCGGCAGCTGCCTTCGTACCCCGGTCCGAGGCAGTAAAGAAAGTGGTCAACATATCGGTGCGACCGATGGCCGGGTTAATGGCCCGGGTGAAGCCCCCGGCGGGGGTCAAATCGCCAAAGAGATCCCGGAGCACGGCGATAGAGTGCACACCCCCATCGGTAACAAATCCACCCTCATAGCTATGGTCGATTCGCCAGGGAGTTCGGGCAAAGGGGCTGGTCTCGGGGGTCATGTGCTGCCAGGCTCGGTATTCGACGTAGTAAGGGTTCCCGATTTGGCCTTGGGTAAGAATGTCTTGGACTTTCTGGTAGATTTTTCGATAGCGCCAGTTTTCGGCCACCATAAAGGTCAGGTTTGGATACTTGCCCACCAGGGTTACCAGAGCCTTTGCGGACTCCAAATTCTCGGCCAGGGGTTTCTCGACCATAACCCCCTTATCAGCTTTAGCCGCTTTTTGGGTCTGTTCCAGGTTGAGTTCTTGGGGTAGAACGAGGGATACCGCATCTACATCAGTGGCGGCGTAAACCTCATCGGGATTGGTTGTAACCCTGGGTCGGGGGCTTTTGCCTTCTTTGGCGACTTTGTCCGCGAAGGCCTCGGCTTTGCTGGCGGTACGGTTACATACCCAGGTGATTTGGAAAAGGTTGGGCAGTTTCGCCAGGGCTGGCCAGTGTAGCATGTCGGTCGCCAGGCCGGTGCCGATAATACCGAGGCGAATTGGGGTTTTTATCATTGTTGAGCTCCTTTTGTCTGAACGGTGGTTTTAGATAGGCCAGCGAGTACTTCTTTTTCTCGGTATTTGAAGAAGAGAAAACCTGAACCTAACATGAGCACCGCGGCGGCCAAGGCAGCCAGGCGGATTCCTAAGTCATCCCCTACATCCCGTCCGAAGAGTAGGAACGACGAGAAAATGAGAAGCCCCAGACTTTGGCCCAGTTTTTGGACAAAGGTTCGTGCGCCAAAGAACATTCCTTCTCGGAATTGGCCGGTAGCGATTCCATCGGACTCGGCAACGTCGGCGACAATTGCGTTAGGTAGGATTCCGAAGATCGCCAGAGGAATACCGGTTAGAAGGGCAATAAGGTAGGCCTGGAGGGCCAGGGGTATACCAATTCCTTCCAGGATTGGACCTACAAACCCAGTGTAGATGAAAGCAATTGTGAAGAGGAAAAATCCCAGAACCATCAGGCGTTTTTTGCCCGTCCGTTTGGCCAACAGATTCACCAGGGGGTAACAGAGGAAGCTCAAAATCCCCGATAAGGGCAAGATAAGCCCGGCGGTTTGTTCCGGTTGCACCAACGAGACCGTGACAAAGTAGATGATACCGGTCTGGAAGATTGTCAGACTGAACCAGTACACCAAATCACTTACCACAAATATCCGGAAATTTTTGTTGGCGAAGGTGGCTTTAAGGCTTTGCCAGACCGATTCGTTACTGGGTTGGCCGTGGGAGTAGCGTTTTTCGTCCAGGGCGTAGGCAGGAATGAGCATAAAGATAAGGGCTGCCCCGGCAAAGAGGGATAGGGACAACTGCACCGCGGTATTTTTGTCCATGAACTGCTCAAAAATCCCCCAGACCGAAGGAACCAGGGTCGAAACCGCGAAACCCAGAAACCAGGTGAGGCTAATGTAGGTGGACAGGTCCAACTTTTCGTCCGGGGTGTGGCCGAACTCGCTGACCAAAGCAAAGTAGGGAGTCACGTACATAGTGAAGGCTACGTAGAATCCCATGAGGGCCAGGGTCAAGAAGGCGACGTTCCACAAACTTTCACCTGCCACGGGGCTGACAAAGGCCAGCCAACCCAAAATTGCCGCAGGAATGGCCCCCCAGCGCATGAAGGGAATACGGCGACCCTTGGGATGATTGAGCCGGTCGCTCAAGGTCGCTATCCAGGGATCGGTGACCGCGTCCAGAAGTCGGCCGGCAGCGGAGATAATGCCAATTATAGTAAGACCACCCAAGAGAGCCCCTTGGGGAATTCGAATAGCCAGGCCCGAAACCTCGGGGGGATTAAAATACCAGACCAGCCAGGTGCTAATGAGCCCCATGAGTAAGGACCATCCGAACTGGCCGAGGGAATAGACAATCTTTTTGCCCCGACTGAGGCTTTCTACTTTCATGGGTGCTCCTTAATTCCGTAGGCCGGTATTCGGCCGTAGGGGGTGTTCCGGGTTTTTCCGGTATGATTGAGTATAACCCGGAAGGGCCTTTGGTCGGGATCAAATTTATGGAGGATTTCGATTCCTGGGCCTACAAAGTCGGTCTTGATCTTGTCGGTTTTAAAGATCCGCCGGAATATGGCCACCATGGCCGGAGGATTCAGCCGAGTGCCCACATACACGACCCTCCCCTGGCCGTAGTCATTCATAGTAACAGCTGCCTTGCCCCGGTTCCAGCCCACCCCACCCCAACGGGCCAGGATGTGGGGGTGAGCTGGGGCCGTCGTCACAGCGACGTGGGCCGAGCCGGCCGCGGGGCCCGGGGCAGCGGGGGTGCCGGTTGCCGCAGACCCATCGGCTGGGCCAGCGTGGTCGGTAGCCGGGGGGCCCCATCCAGCGACGGGGCCCCCGGTGCCGGTTGCCCCAGACTCATCGGCCGACCACCCCGGCTCCAAGTAGTCCGCCCACACGGTCCCTGCAGGTTTGGCGGGGCGAATCACCTTCCCAACCCAATTGAGAACTCGACCCAAGGATCCACAGGTCAAGGTTAAGGGCGTCGAGACAGTTCCTAATCCCTCAAAGGAGCGAACTGTGACTCCAGCCATGGGTCCCCAGACTCCCGGCAGGTCACCAACAATGGCGGCGTTGTCGGAGGTACGGGTTCCCGAGCGGTAGCCCAAGACCAGGGTTCCACCGGCCCGGACCCAGGCTTCTAAGACCCCAACCAAGGCCGAATCCTCCAGTTGTTTCATCGGAAGGAAGATGATTTTGTAGGTGCTCAGGTCCAGGGGCCACCGGGTGAGGGTCTCGGATTCCCGCAGGTCCATGTCGACGTTGAATACCGTCAGGGGAGCGGCGAAGGTTGCCACCTCGACATCGTAGCCTACATCGACGAACCCCGCGTCGTAGAGCATTCCCTTGCTTATCCACTGGTCTTTGAGTAAGCGGGCCTCGTCTTTGTTCCAGAGAACGAGAGCTTGGGGTTGGCGATGGGATTCCAAAATACGCCGGTAGATAGGCGCGTTTTCTTTCCAGGCTCGCCGTAGGGCTGCAAAGTGGGGGGTGTCGTCTTGACCGGGGTTCACCAAACCATAACACAGCTGTTCTTGGCCCCGCCGGGCGGTCCGCCAACGAAAGTAGAGCACCCGCTCGGCCCCGTGGGCGACCACGTGGTTTGTCCAGTGCACGATTTGGGCGGGGGGCGGCAGGTACCCCAGGACCCGGTGGCCCTGGAAGCCACAGATCTGTTCGAAGACCGTAAAGTGGGGTCTGTCTTTAAGCCCTCGAAAAAGCTGGATCGCGTAGGTGTGCATCTCGGGGGGGATTGGCGCTTCCTGGTCGCCCCAGACCGGGTAGTTGTTTACTCCCACCGAATCCAAGGGCTCAAAGAGTTTGGCCAGGTCAATAATGTGGCCGTTGGGAGGTATGAAGGTGTCGGTGGTGATTTCCCAGTCGGTGTTCCAGGATCGCAGCATTGCCCCATGCTCGGCGACGAACTCGGTGGCTGTGTCGCTCAGGAATCGGTAGTAGTCGAGAATGAGGCTGGGATTCTGAATACTCATGACCTGGGGCCGAGGTTGGGGTACCTGTTGAAAACTGGTGTAGGTAGTGCTCCAGAAGACCGTTCCCCAGGCTTCGTTCAGGGCGTCGATGGTAACGTAACGGGTCGTCAGCCATCGGTGCCAGCCAGTTCGGCAATGGTCACACACACAGAGGTCCGAACCTTCGTGGCCCAGTTCGTTATCGATTTGCCAGCCAATAATGCCGGGGGTGTGGGCGAAGTGTTTGGCACATTCCAGGGTGATTTTTCGCGCCGCCTCCCGATAGGCCGGGGCATTGAGGCAGGCCTGCCGCCGGTTTCCAAAATCCCTTTGGCCGTACCGGGGATGAATTTGAAAAATACTCGGGTCCTGGTCATAAAGCCAAGCAGGAACCGTCGCCGTGGGAGTGCCGAGAAATACGGAAAATCCCCTTTTTACGAAAAGATCCACCCCTCGGTCGAAAAGGGAGAAGTCGTACTGGCCGGGTCGAGGCTCAATAAGGGCCCAGGCAAATTCCATGACTCGGACTACCGAAAGACCGGCGTCTTTCATTAATTGGGCGTCGTGGGCCCATTGGTCTTCGGGCCATTGTTCGGGGTAGTAGTCTGCGCCAAATTGGGGGTGGGTCATGGGGCCTCCTGGGTTCTTCTTCCACTATAATCGAAAATTCTTTCGTGTTCGTTGAATCAGAAATCGCTCCAGCCCGGTAAGTAATAGGTTAGGAGAGTGACTATGAGAACAGAACTTGAAGAACGACGGGCCCCTTTGTTGAATGATGTTATCTTCCATTATGTCTTCGCCCATGAGGCTGGAATTAACTGTCTTAAGACCTTAGTGAATACGGTGCTCGAAGCCAGCGGTTTTCGGGTCGTACAACAGATCCAGATTCGAAACCCTTTTAATTTGGGCGAATTCGCAGAAGGAAAACAGTCGGTTATCGATATTCGCGCCCGAGACAGCGATGGCCGCTGGTTCAATATCGAGGTACAGAATCTGCCCCATTCGGGATTTTTCTCCCGCACCCTTTACTACTGGGCTACTACCTACTCCCATCAGTTGATTGTCGGCGATCGTTATACCGAATTAGATCCAACTTTTGGCATACACTTTATCGGTTTTCCACTTCTGCCAAAACCTTGGCCACTTCATGCCCACGTAGAACTAAGGATGCCACAATTTAAAGATCGATTTCTTACCGACCAGCTATCCCTCGAATACCTTGACTTCTCCCAGTTGTCCTCATTCACCTTCGGGGATATATTGGATAATAAGCTCCTTTCGTTAATGTACTTCTTGATGCACAAAGGACGCTCGGAGGATACCCACATGGCGGAAATAGAAAAGAAGTATCCAGAACTTAACGAAATCAACACACGATTCAAAAAAGCCCTCCATGATGACTCGGTTTGGATTGAGGCCGAGCGCCGGGAGAAATTTGCCCGGGACCAAATTGCGATTCGGCAGTACGCCGAAGAAGAAGGAATCGAGAAGGGTAAAGATCTTGGGCGAACAGAGGTATTATCCCAAATGGTTACTAATATGCGTTCCCAAGGGTTCAGTTGGGAACAAATCAGTGCCATTAGTGGCCGATCGATAAAAGAACTTACCCAACTACCCGGTACCTCTAAGGACCTTGATTCGTAAGGGGTCAGAAAAATTGATCTTAATGGTGCCCTTGCCATAATTCGGCCACATTTGCCAACTATCCTGTAGGTAATGGAAGGGGCGCTTCAAAAAGCGCCCGAAGGAGAACACCATGAAACTACAGAAGATCGGTTTAATCGCTTTGGCTTTGCTGGTGCTTGTCCCCGTGGGGCTTATGGCTCGAGGGGCTACGGAAGGTAGTCAACCCTACGGCCTTCTTTTGGAGGAAGAGTTTACGGGATTAATTGCGGCTGTCGAGGCGGGAGAAATCACCCTGGAAGAAGCGATTGAACAGGTGAGAACTTTTCGCCAGGAGAATCAACGGGAAGAAAACCAGGATTACCAAGCCATGGAGCAGATCCTGGAGCAGGTCATGACCAAGACTATGACGGCGACCCAGGCCCGGGAGCAATTCTACGTCCTCGAGGAAAGTAGCCAAGAAATGACCGCTACCCAACTTCGTCAGCGGGAACAGACCATGACCCAGCTAAAAACTGGAGACGGAACAACCGCCACCCAAGCTGGTGCTGGAAATGCAGGTGGAGCCAATTCGGCCCGACCGAGTGATTCGGGTTCGAGTGATTCGTCTCCTACGGGAACGAGCGGACCTCGGGGCAATTAAGAGGGACCCTAGTCAAGGAGGACATGGCATTGAAAAAAACTATCCTTCTGGACAATTCCCGAATATTCTTGTCCCTTGCATTTTTCATCCTTAGTCTCATCCTCTCCCAACCCCTCCTCGCCCGAGGGGTTTCGGAGCAGCAAAGGGCCTACCAGGAAGAAGTAGGTAGGGTCTTTTCCCAGTCGGTCGTTCCCCTCTCGGAAGGGACAGTCCGGGCATTGGAGATCCGCAGGACCTTCGCCCAACTTCGGCAGAAATACGACCTACCCTACTCCGATGAGGCGGGAATTTTGGATTCTATCGTCGATGATCTGGCCCAAAAAGAGCTGAATCCCGAAGAAGGAGAACAGTTTTTTGCCATGCTCATGGACGGGCGGCTGGAACAGTATCGACTCGCTCTTCGACGGCAGCAAACCGAACAGATGCAACTGCAGGTCTTGCGCGACCTACAGGCCATGCTCCGAGGTTCCGAAGAAGAAAAGAGTGCTGAGGTTTTGCGCAGTTATGTCCATAATTTGTACAGAATTACCGGAGCCCAGTACGATGAGATGTATTTAGAAATTACGAACCTCATCGACAACTACGAAAGTCGTACGATCAACTCCGATGAACTCTTGGGCCAGTTGACCAGGATTCGGGAGCAGACATCGCCGGTTAATGACAACCCGAACCCAAGCCCACGGCAATCAACCGAAACCCAGTCTGGGAGCCCCGGAGGTCCGAATTCGAACGGACCATCGAGTGGTGATGGTCGTCGGACCTCGGGCAACTGACCGGTTTTTGAAATGAAGATACTCGTAATTGAGGATGAACCCCGAATAGCGGAACTCATTGGCCGTTATCTGGAGCGGGCTGGATATGGAGTCCACCTGGCCACCGACGGCTTATCCGGTCTGGCCATGGCCCGGGAGCTGAACCCCGACCTTATCTTGTTGGATATTGTCATGCCGGGACTCAACGGCCACGAGGTCTGTGAACGGTTACGCCGAGAGAGTTCGGTACCGATTATTATGCTCACTGCCCGAGGTTCCCGGGACGATAAACTCCGGGGACTGTCGGGCGGGGCCGATGATTACATCGTAAAACCCTACGACCCAGAAGAGCTTATCGTTCGTATTCGGGCGGTACTCCGTCGCAGTAAGGGCACCCAGCAGCAGGTACTCACCTGTGGCTCCCTGGAACTCCACGAATCCGAACAGAGTGTGTACCTCCAGGGTGCAGCTCTTTCCCTCAGTCATGCCCAGTTTTCTATTCTTGCAGTGTTCATGCGCCATCCGGGAACGGTTCTGTCCCGCGCCCAGATAATCGACCGGGCCTTTGGGGGAGATTACGACGCCTACGAGCGAGCAATAGATACCCATATTCGTCGGCTGAGAAAATCCCTTGGAGATCGAGGAGTATCTTCGATTGAGACCGTCTATGGGGCCGGGTACCGAATGAGGTGCCATTGAAACCCCGAGGCATCTTTCGCCTTACCCTGGGGGCGTTTCTCGCAATTGTTCTCTTTACAACCCTGGCGGGTGTCGGTATTGAGTACCTAAGTACCCGTCGGGACCTTCCGGGATTTTTTGTTGGTATTCGGGCCCAGTGGGTGGCATCGTACCTGGAGGCTGTGTACTCCCGAGAAGGCGACTGGACCCGGGCCGGCCGAGAGATTGAGTATCTTTTTACCCTTGAGGCTACAGGGGTCGACGGGGATAGCGATGGTTCGTTTCGATATGTGGTCCGGGACGCCGAAGGGCGAAGTCTCTATAACAGCTTTGACACCATAACCAGCTTAAGTTCTGAATCGTTAGTCGAGGGAGATGAGGTCGAAATTCCCGATTATGCCTCCGGTGGGGTTGCTGGGACGGTAACGGTGTACCTGGGAGAAGCCTATTTGGCCGAGGAAACCCGTCGGTATTTGGTCGCCCTTTTGGGTACCCGGCTGAGGCAGCAATTGTTGCTTTCGCTTTCGGCCCTGGTGCTTGCCTATCTCCTGTCCCGGCGTATCGCCCATCCCCTGGTTCGCTTGACTCAGGCGATCGAGCGGGTCTCGGAACCAGGTATGCCCACCCTGGAAGAAATTCGTGGTCCTCGAGAGGTTTCCGATCTTGCCTGGGCCTTTGGACGAATGACCCAGACAATCCAACACCAAAAAGAAGTTCGAGCTCACCTTGTGGCTGACCTGGCCCACGATATAAATAATCCCCTTCATGCAATTCTCCTCGAGGCCCGCGCCCTCCAGGATCGACTCAGTTCACCCGAGGAAGCTGCCCGGGGTATTTTGGCAGAGGTCCATTCTCTGCGAAACGTAGTCTATGACCTGGAGTGGATGGCCCAAGTCGAAACCGGGGAATATAGAATCGAGAAGACCCAGATCGATTTAGAGCAATTGCTTTTAGACCTAGGAGAGACTTGGTCCCCCCGGGCACTTCGGGAAAAGAGGTCTCTGAAATTTCCCACCGACTCTCTTCCGGTTCCCCAATTTAGTGCTGATGCTCCTAAACTTGCTCGGGCCCTGGGGAACTTAATCGAGAACGCTTTGCGCTACAATAAAGCCGGTACCGGGGTAGAAGTGAGAGTTTCAGCTGAACCGGACTTCTTAGTATTTACCGTTTGGGACGATGGGGAGCCTATAGGCGCAGATATTCGAGAAACAATATTCGAACGAAATGTTCGGGGGGATTTTTCCGATCCTTCGAAAGGGCGGGGATTGGGTCTGGCGATTGTTCGCCACATTGCCGAACTCCATGGGGGTGCAGTGTATTTGGAGAAAAACAATCCCTTGGGAAACTCTTTCATCGTAAAAGTGCCCTTGTTCTAATATATCGCATGCGATATTATCGTACACGACATTTTAGAACGAACCCCAGGAGATATTCTATGAGTTTCTACGAGCTAAGCGTCAAAACCCCCGCGGGAAAAACCCTTTCCATGGCCGACTACCAGGGCCGATGGGTATTAATCGTCAACACGGCCACCAAATGTGGTTTGGCCCCCCAGTTCGAAGGTCTGGAGAAGTTGCACAAACAGTTTGGGCCCGAAAAATTGGTGGTACTGGGCTTTCCATGTAATCAATTTGCTGGCCAAGAACCCGAGACCAACGAAAGTGTCGAACAAGCCTGCAAAATCAATTTTGGAGTCACTTTTCCGTTAACCGAAAAAATAGACGTGAACGGCAAGAACACCCACCCGGTGTTTACATACCTGAAAAAACAACTTCCCGGCGGACTATTCAGCGGAATCAAGTGGAATTTTACCAAGTTTCTTATTGATCCCACCGGAAAGCCGGTCAAACGATTTGCCCCCACCGTCGACCCCGCGGAAATCGAAAAGTTTATCCTATGAAAGACGCCCGTCGAGAGAACGACCCCTTGGCCCTGCAAAACCAACTTTGTTTTCCTTTTTACGCGATCTCTCGCAAAATTATCCAGGCCTACACGCCCTTGCTCAAACCCCTAGACCTGACTTACCCCCAATACCTGTGTATGCTTGTTCTTTGGCAGGACGACGAACAGACCGTTGGTCAGTTATGCTACCGTCTCTTTCTGGATACGAATACCCTGTCGCCCCTCGTACGAAAACTCGAGGCAAAAGGACTTATTACCCAAAAAAGACCGGTTTCCGACCGCCGCCGGGTCCACCTGTACCTGACTGACAAAGGAAAGGCACTAAGACAGATGGCCGAAGGTATACCCGGGGCGTTAATTGAGCAGTTAGAATCATCGCCAGACCAGTTAGAAAAGATTCGTGAACAGATGTGGGCCTTTGCCGAAGAACTAAGGGACTAGAACTCGACAGTACGTTCAAAAACGAAACCGCCGCAGAAAATCGGAAATCCGGTCCCTAACACCTCCTGGGTCTCTACCTTATCTGCACATCTCTTCTTTGGGCGCCTGCCACCTTTGGTGACATCGGGCCATCCGCTGCAAGTCCTCGGGAGGACCGGGCCGGGGCCCGGCCCTCCCTGTGGGCTTTCCGCTTCTGTCCCTGGCGCCTTCGAATCAGAAAAATCGCCCCGATGGAAAATTGACACCCAAATCATCATGCTATATATTGATAGTATATAGCAAGGAATTACTCGGAGGTCCTATGAGTATCGGATCAATTTTCGAAAATAATCGTACCCAAGCAGTACGATTGCCCGCAGAAACCAGATTTCCACCGAATATAAAAAAGGTCTTAGTTCGGGTACAGGGGTCTACTCGAATCCTGGAACCTTTAGGCCACAGCTGGGACAGTTTCTTTACGTCGACTTCCCCAGGAACAACGGATGACTTTTTGACCGAGAGGGCTTCACAGACCCAAGATAATCGAGAGGAGTTTTAATGCTCAAGTACATGCTCGACACGAATATTGCAATTTTTGTCATTAAACGACGACCTATCGAAGTTTTGTCTACCTTCAATGCCCATGCCGAACAAATGGGTATCAGTTCAATTACCCTGGCCGAGCTTCTCCATGGAGTCGAAAAGAGTACTTTCCCTTTACAAAACCGCAAAAATGTCGAAGACTTTGTATCTCGCCTCGAAGTTCTCGCCTACGACGATAACGCCGCCGCCCATTATGGAGACATTCGCGCAAACTTGGAACGAAAAGGTACACCAATCGGTGTCAACGATCTCCATATCGCCGGCCATGCCCGAAGTCGGGGACTCATCCTAGTCACCAACAATCGCCAAGAGTTCGAGCGGGTCGAGGGCTTGCGGGTCGAGGACTGGTTGTAAACTAGGCTGAACCGATTCCCAGGACTAATCGAAGGCCATCCTCAACGTCCCAAAGTACCGATTTTTCGATCCTGGAGACAACTTCAACTAGTCGCTTTTTATCGACCGATGCAACGAGCGAATTGACGAGGACCGAGTCTTTCGAAAGACCGGTTTCATGTTTTGGAAGAAAAATATTTCCAGGGGCCTCGGCCAAAGTTAGGTTCGACGAAAATGGAATAACAAGAACCGTTTTAATAGCACTTCGATTGAAGCTGTCATCTTGAATAATCAAGGCGGGTCGTCGAAAACAAGGATCACTTCCAAAAGGGATTCCAAAGTCTACCCACCAAATTTCACCACGCATCATTCTTCGTAAGATCCCTAATCGACTCTACAGCAGCCTTTGAGAGTTCTGATTCTTCGTTCTGATTTACGTTTGAGTACACCATATTGAGTCGTTCGGTAATATTTTCTTTTCTATGGTGGGCGATAAAATCTTCGAGCGCCCGGGCAAAAAGCTGACTTCTGGGAATACCCAGCGATCGAGCAGTCTTCTCGGCTTCATAAAAGAGTTGATCAGGCAAAGAAATGGCGGTTTTCATACCATATAGTATAACTCTGGTATAACCGATTATCAAGGAACTCTGGACGGGGAGCTTGACGTAAAACCTAGGAGGTCCCCGATTCCTAGAAAAACTCCCTCACCCGCTGTCTCAAATAGTCCCGAAACTCCCAGGGGTCTGCGGTTCCTAACATTCCTAACCACTGGACCACCGGGACGTACATATACAGAGTCGAAAACTGCTGGTGGGTTATGCCTTCAATTTGCTCAAGCTCGGCGGTAGTTCCCAAACTGTCGACAAAGGGCACCAGGTAACCATCGTTAATGCCCCCCTCCCATTGTTCACTTCGCAAGAATAGGGACGGTATGGTATACGAACCCGAAGCCAAAGCTTCTTCCCCAATGGGCTCCACCCAGGCATCCAGACCTACCAGACCGGCTACCGAAACTCCCGGCAGAGGTTGGTCGACCAGGTCCAAAACCAGACGCACCATGGCCCCACCGCCGGTGGAATGACCCACCAACCCTACCTGGGACAGGTCCATAGTCCCGGCCAGCTGCCCGAGAACCGAGGGACCCTGGTCGGCCCTTCCCTCCTGGACCGAAGTCAGGTGTTGTAACAGAAATCGATTATCGTCGGCGAAGGTTTGCACCAACCGGGTGGCCAGAACTGGAAACTGGTCCGAGCTACCCCGGGCCGGCAACACCACCGGGCTGGACTGCCGTAACCTCCCGTCATCCAGCAAGGTGGCGGCCGCCCCATAGGTGTGCTCCAGGGCAGCAACCAGGTATCCGTGGCTGGCCAGCTCTTCGGCCAGGTCCGCGTGTAGCCCCCGGTACCCCTCCCAGCCGTGGGAAATAAGCACTACCGGCCATGGCCCCTGAGCCCCCAGAAGCTCCAGGTCCGGACCCACGGCGTAACTGTTGGAATTCATGAGAACCGTGTGGTTCCAAATAAAAGAGGGAAACCCGTGGGTATCGACAATGGCTTGAACCTGTCGTAATCCGTCGACCATCCAGGGCAGGGGTCGGGCGCCGGGGTCGATATCCTCTGCCGGGTACCACAGCTGGACCCTCAGGGCCCGGGGCCCAGGGGGATTACCCAAAACCTGAGCGTAGGGGTCTGGACGGGCGAAGTCGGTGAGGTCGTAGGAGACCGTACCCACCGGGTAAGGGCCGGTGGGGGGTGGCAAATTACGGGGAGGCATAAGAATACCCCATAAGACCAAGGCGGCTACAATCACCAAAATGACCAGTGCCCCAAGGAATAACCCCAAGGTCCGAAAATGTACATTACGAAAATGTGCGAAAAGTTTCATGTTTCTCCAATGTACTGAACCTATGCTACACTGGACAAGAAAATGGTATTCCGTGCTTAAACAAAAATCGAATCATTGGGAAATCCTTCTCCTCCTCTTGGCCATCCTGTTCCTGGCCTTTGGCCTTCTGAGCCCGGGTCGGGATTTTGTGACCCAGCCCATCGACTTGGATGCCATGCAAAGGAGGGTCGAGTATCTTTCGTCGCCGCCCCTCGAGGGACGCCTCACCGGTTCACCGGGTAACCGTCAAACCGTGGAGTTTCTGGTGGCCGAACTCGAGGGCTTGGGGCTTCGGGGCGGTGGGAAACAAGGCAGCTTCGAGCAACCCTTTCGGTTACTGGTGCCCAGGCTTAATTCCCCGGCCAAGTTTACTATCGGATCCAACTCGTTTGAACTCCACCAGGACTATACCTACCTAACCTCGACCAACGGTGGAGGAATCGACTTCGAAGGTGAATTGGTTGTTGTACCCTCGGGCATTTTTCAGGCCCCCCGGTCCCTTATCGAGGGCCGGATTGTGGTGGTGGACTTTAATCGAATTCAGCCCGATCTAATCGCCTATGTGCAATCCCTGGGAGGCAAGGGGATTTTGTCCTCGGCCCAACAGTTACGACAAAGTGGATCCCTGGCCGGACGGACCGGCGACTCACTTTTTTTAGGGTATCTCTCCCCCCGGGCCTACCGGATAATTAAGGCCCTGGCCGAGCAGTCGGAATCCCCAATCATTCCCCAGGTGGAACTCAGAGTAGACCTGAGCTTTCCAGTGATCGAAACCTCCAATGTAGTCGCGGTCTTGGATGGTCGGGGGAAATCGGACCGGGTACTTTTGATATCGGCTAACCTGGACGGACTGGGCGCCGGTCCCCCGGGTAGGGTATTTGGTGGAGCTCTGGCCGAGGCTACGGGGATGGCTGCCGGGTTGGAACTAGCCCGGGTGCTCTCGCTCCAAGAAAATCCACCTTTCGAAAAAATTGTGTTTCTATTTTGGAATGGCCAACACCAAGAACTCGCAGGATCGACCTACTATCGTTCCCATCCCCTGTTTTCCTTGGATAAAACGACCCTCATTCACCTGGAGTCCGTGGGGCTGGCAAACCAGCGGGGCCTGGTGGTTCAGGGCAACAATTACGAGTCGGCTATTTTCAAAGATTTGGTTCTGCTCTACGCCCAGGACAAAGGGCTGGTGGCGACCGAATCCAGCCTCGTGGGCCCCTTGGCCCTGGGCTTTGGAGACGAGGGGGTTCCGGTCGTTACCCTGAGCAACGCCGACTTCAACCGCTATCCCTACTCTACCGTGGACGATGTGGCCAGCCGGGTAGATCCGGCCACCTGGGAAAACGCCGTTGCCACTGCCCTGGCCTACATCGACGGCCACTTGTATCCGAGCTCCTGGCCGGACTCCCTCACCCTAGGGCCGGTATTGTTGGGTGCCCTAGTCCTTTGGGGGCTTGGGCGGTTCGCACCCCGGGTTGTTCCCTATCTGGTGCTCGTCTTTTTATTGGCCCTTTTGGTGAATATTCGACCTACCACCGATGTTCAAACCGTCCAGGGCCGGTCAATCACCAACTTCTCTCTAGAAATCACCCTAAAACAAACATTCCTTTACTTACAGGACTTTTGGCAGCCGGAAACCTTCGTGGGCCCGGGGGTAGGCAATCTGTTCGCCGTGGCACGAGACTCCACGGGGCGGAGCCTGGCACTCATTATGGCCACCCTGGGACTATCGTTGACCCTGGGTTTTGGCCTGGGGCTGGCCGAGAGTTATCGAAAAAATCCTCCCCAATTGCGGTCCTTGGGTTCCCTGGTCATGTTTTCCGTACCCGACGTCTTTTTGGTCCTGGGCCTGGTGTTTGGGTATACCCTGCTCTACCGTTCGTACCCCCAGGTAGGAAATGTGCCCTGGCTTAAGGGATTTGTTCTGCCCCTCATCGCTCTGTCGACCATTCCGGCCATTTATATATCGCGGATTACCCTGATAGGGGCCCGGGAGGAGCTGGGGAAAGACTACATTCGGGCGGCTAAGGCCCTGGGGTATTCTCGATTTCAGATTTTTACCTACCACATGTTTCCCGGTCTTTGGCGAAAGATTATCGATGCCCTACCGACCCTGTTGGCGGTTATTTTTTCGAACATGATAATCGTGGAGTACCTGTTCAACTACCAGGGGCTGGCCTATTTACTCCTCTATTTATATAAGCAACAGGATGCAAATCGGTTTGTCCCTATGGCCCTGGGTCTGGGCGCCCTCTACGCCCTTATTCTTTGGGGATTTCGGAGGCTTCGCCGATGAAAAACCTTCCCCTGACCCTGGGAGCCGGTATCCTCCTCGTGTTGTTGGTGGTGGCACTTTTCCCCTCGTATTTGTCCCCCTCCAGTCCGTATACCGTTCAACAGCTGCGTTTTAGTACCCTCGATAGTCAGCTTACCATCGACAAGGCGCCCTTCCCCCCGTCACCCGAATACCCCCTAGGAAGCGACGATCTGGGGCGCGATATTTGGAGCTACATCGTCTACGGCACCCGAACTACCCTGCTTATTGGACTCTTGGCCGCCTTGGCCCAGTTCTTGGTGGCCCTTCCCCTGGCAATGTGGGGTGGTACGGGTCACCGAGGGACCAAATACCTTATTACCTATAGCAATGTGTTCTTGTCCGCTATTCCGGCCCTGCTCCTGAGTGTTCTGGTTCTTCAAATTGATTTTTTTGGTGGCCTGGACCGAATCCCCTCGATTTCGGCATTTATCGCCGTCCTTACCGCTGTGGCCTGGCCCCGCCTGGGGGCTCTGCTTTTGGAAAGGGTCGAAAGCCTTAACCGGGAACCCTTTATTATGGGCGAGGTCGCCTTAGGAAAATCCCGCTGGCGAATTGCCAGCGAAAATTTACTTCCCCATCTCTTACCCGAGGTGGTGGTGCTTTTCTTTATGGAGGTAGCCCGCAACCTTTCCATGATGATGCAGTTGGGCCTTTTTGGGGTGTTTATTGGAAATCTTCGGCTGGTGATGGATTCGGGTAACGGCAGATTGACATTTTTCAATATTAGTTACGAGCCTGAGTGGGCCAGCATGTTGAGCACCTCCAGCACCTACCTGACCGTTGCCCCCTGGACGGTGATCTTTCCTGCTTTGGCGTTTTTTGTGAGCGTTTTGGGCTTTAATCTCTTTGGCGAGGGTTTGCGACTTCGCCTACAACAAGAAAAGACCGCGAGCCTCTTGGACCGACGGCAACTGGTTGGAGCCGGAGCTCTTATCCTGGGCCTTGGATTGTTTGCCTGGGCCCTTTCTCCAAACCTAGAGACCTTTCGTATACCCTCCCCACCTACCCCCTACTCGACCGCCACCACCATCGGGGCCCAGATGGCAGAATTGGGTCTAACCCCGGGCCTAGGCGATTCCTTCCTTGTTCCCTACCCTTTGGAGCCTGCCCGGTTTGTCGAAGACCAATCCTTTCAAATTCGCCAAGCCGGTTCTTCCGAGTCCCAAGCCTTTGTGGCCGGCCGGGACTTTTCGTTTAATGCGGTCGGTCCGGAGATTACCGGGAACCAAATCGTCGATGCCAGGTTCACCGATCTTATTTCCCTGTCGAACTTTGGGGAGTTTCAAAATCGGCTTATCCTATTAGATACAAGTTTTTACAGCGACTCCTTCCTCCGGTCATTTATTCAAAGGGCGGTGCAAGTCACTCCTATTCCGGGCTTTTTGCTCGTTGCCCGGGACCAAGAAATGCTTCCGGGGCCTATCATCGACTCAACCCTCGACACCTCGGTGGTTACCGTTTCTCGCCCCCTGGCGGACCTTTTGGTATCCACGACCACGACCGAGGTCTACGCCAGCGCCCGGACAATCCCCCTATCCGAGCAGGGAGTAAACCTCGTGGGAACCTTTTCTCCGAATCCCCAGGCCCCAGGAAACCTCAACGAGTACATTGCCCTGGGCTTTGGCTACGACAATCCTGACTTTGGGCTCGAGCTCATGAACCGATTGACCCAACTGGACAAGAGTCGACGCTCGTTTCTCTTTTTGTTTACCGATTCACCCCAAGGAGTCACCCATTTTTCCGACCACCTGCCCGTCAGTGCCCACCGAATTAAGGTCTTTTTAGACCTGCGGAACCTGGGCGACGGAGGGAATTTTGTCTACTCTACCAAACAAGCGCCAATTACCCGGCAATTTGCTTGGAGCCTGGGCACCACCCTAACCAAGGCCTTTACCGACCGGGGCATGACCCCCGACCAGATAGAGACGACGCGAGTTGGGGCCGAATACCGACTCATTGCCGACCCGGGGGTCAATGCTATGTTTTGGAACGCCGGGGTGGCTACAATACATATTGGCGGCGAGGTCGAAGACCTGGAGGGCCTGGGGGATATACTCCTTAAGGCCCTGTATACCAACAACTACTAGGGGCACCTTTGGCAGACAAAGTACTGGACATTAAAAACCTAAGGGTCTCTTTTCAGAACACCAACTCGGTCCTAACGGTCGTTCGAGGATTGGATTTTTCCGTGGAGAAAGGTCAAATAGTGGGCATTTTGGGGGAGTCGGGAAGTGGCAAAACCGTGTCGGCTACGGCAGTCCTGGACATGTTCGAACCTTCCGACGGCTGTCAAATTACCGGCGAAATCCAGTCCTCCGGGACCCTGGCCTACCTTTTTCAGAATCCTACTACAGCCCTTAATCCCTACAGATCGATAGGCACCCAGCTGCGCCGATTGTTGAAACATTTAGGAAAGCCCGTGGATTCCGAAACCATTTTTGCCGCCTTTGCCGAGGTTGGTCTGGACGATGGTCGGCGGATTTTTCATGCCCTGCCCAGCCAGCTGAGTGGGGGGCAGAACCAACGGGTCCTTTTGGCCCAGGCTCTACTTACTAACCCCGCCCTGCTCATAGCCGACGAACCGACCAGTGCCATCGACGCCTCGGTAAGCCAGAAGGTCCTGGACCTACTAGTCTCCCTCAACCAGCGACACCACATGGCTATTATTGTCATAACCCACGATTTTGATGTGGCCAAGGCCCTGTGCCACCACATTCTTGTCATGTACGGTGGGCTCATCGTCGAAGAAGGGGCCACGGACCAGTTGTTAACCGAACCCCTCCACCCCTACACCACAGCCCTGCTACGGTGCTCCGAATCCCTTAACTCCGGCGACCCCCTGGTGTATACCCTGGAAGGAAATCCCCCCACCCCCCAGGAGTTCAAGGACGAGTGCCCCTTCTATAGCCGCTGCCCGGTCCGAATCGATCGCTGTCGGGAAGGAATTCCACCCATGCTAAGGGTCGGCCAAAGGCGGGTCCGCTGTGTTCATAGCTCACCAGGTAAAAACCATGGCTAATCCAGTTCTACAGGTTCATAACCTCAGCCGCCAATTTGTCCTTCGCCCCTCACTCTTAACCAAACCATTGTTGGTCCGGGCGGTGGAAAAGGTCAGTTTCGAGGTACACCAGGGTGAATCGGTGGGACTTATTGGCGAGAGTGGGTGTGGCAAAACGACCACCGCCCTTATGGTAATGGGTTTGTTGAAACCCACCGAAGGCAGCATAAAATTGTTTGATCAAGAGGTTACCTTTCTGACCGAACAATCCTTTCGGCCCCTCCGATTGAAGGTCCAGATGGTGTTTCAGCACACCAAGGCGGTCTTGGACCCCAAAATGACCATTTTTCAGTTGATTAGCGAGGCCCTGCGGATTCATAAGGTTGTTCCCGAGGTCCAGATTAACCCCGAGGTCAGCCGAATTCTGGGTCTGGTGGGCCTACCCCACGACGAGGGGTGGAAACTTCCCGGTCAACTCAGCGGTGGCCAATACCAACGGGTCATCATCGCCCGGGCCATTGCCCCCCGCCCGCAGTTACTCATTTGCGATGAGCCGGTCTCGGCCCTGGACGTCTCGGTTCAGGGCCAAATTCTGAACCTCCTTACCAGCCTTCGACGGGAACTGGGGCTCTCGTACCTGGTTATTTCCCACGACCTGCGGGTCATTCGGCATCTGTGCGATCGGGTCTTGGTGATGGAGAAGGGGCGGATTGTGGGGTAGGGCTGAAGGGTAGGCAGGATAGAGAGCGACTGCACTTTACTACACCTAAAGGCTGCGCAGTACCTCCAGCACTTCACCCACCTCTTTGCCATCCACACACAGAGCAAAGGCTTTTTCTAAAGTCTCGAGGTTCTTACAGTTGGTTATGACGGGTATGTCTTCCGGGGGTAGAGGGGAATCCTTTTGAAGTAATCGCAGGATGGTTTCCTGCAACGCTTCGATTTTCCCTTCATTTTTCCCCAGTTGTTTTCCTCGTTTAAGTCCCTTTTCCAGTCCCTTCTCGTACTTCTGTCGCAAGGCGATTCTTTCGAAGGTATTTACGTAGGTCATGGCTTTCTCCTTATTCTCCAACGCCTCAATCTGCAATTGATCGTAGGTCGCTTCCATATATCGGGGTAATCGCACTATCCAGTCTAAAAATAATAGTATCTCCGATACCGTCTCCCCGTCCAGATTTAATTCGAGAAGTCCTTTCATCAGTCCCACTTTTACATCTAACCACTGCCGGACCTGGCTCAGAGAGACTCCCGGAAGCCCAAGGGTAAGTCGTTGCTGTTGGAACTCCAGGTAGATCCGGAGCACCTGGGCTATTACTTGGTCCGAGTCCCGAAGTTCGGTCAGCCGAGGAAGGTAATCCAGAGTCTTTATGACGACATATTGCAGAGTAACTCCGGCCAGGGGCGTGGGACGTAGGGTGAAAATCTCGGGCCGAAAGCCAGGATCGTTGTCGGTCAAGAGCAAAATCGACAAAGGAAAATTCCCAAACTTATCATAGATTCGGTAAGCATAAACAAAAGTGCGGTGCCCTAATGTCGAGTCCACGGAAGTTTGTAATTCCAAGTGGCATAAGAGGACCTGGTCGATACCCGACAGGAGTCTTACCTGGACCAAGACGTCAGCGTTGCGGTGGCCGACTTCGTTCCCGGGGGCAATCTTTTTTAACTCCTTGTCTAAGAACACCGGAGCTACCGTGGTGTCAAACAGAGCTGATAGTTCGGGGACGAAAAAATCCAGAGCCTGAAAGAAGTACCGAAAAAGGATTCGCTTCCAGCCCGAGTCGTAGGGCTCGGGGATCCGGGGGATGTGAACTTTGCTTTTCATACCCTTATTTACATAGGTAAGAGGTCTTTCTGATTCAAATTTGTAGAAAGTTTCTAAGAATCTGGGGACCTCTAGACCCCATTCTTAATCGGCTTAGACTCTTAAGTCATCGCGGTGCAATGACCAACTTGGCCAGAAAACCAGATTATAGAGGTCCCCAATCCCTTAAAAAGGCCTTAGGATTCCCAATAACGATCGACAATCTCGTTACTCACCTTCCATACCTGTCGACCCAGTTCTCTATCCAGGGCGTGGGGGGCGGGTTTTTCGAGATGGGTCAAATTAAAGAATTTTCCGCTGACCCCTTCGACATGGGGTGCTGCGGCCAGGTAATGCAGGGCCAGACCCGAGATTGTTACATCGTCGAGGTTTTTGCGAACAAAGGTGTCCTGGAACCACCGATACAGCCGGCCGTTGTTGTTTCCTACGTTTGTGAGAACCGCCCCGGGGTGCATGGCAACAATCGTCGGCCGTGGCTCGGCGGTGGTAGTGGCCGTGTCGTGGGCACTGGCCAGCCGGTCGGCAAATTCCCAGGTGCACAAGAGTTGGGCGGTCTTCGCCGCACCGTAGGCTCGCAGACCCATATACGGGCGCCGAGCCCAATCCAGATCCCCCAGATTCAGACCAAAGAACCGGTGACCCTGGGAGTTCACCTGTATGATTCGACCGGCGGTGGGGGCGCCACTAACACGCCCATCGTCGCCACGGGGTTCACCGCTGCCTCGCCCATCGTCGCCGGCGGGATCGCCGCTGCTGGCGGAGTTTGCGGGCCCGGCCGGGCCACGGTATTCACCATTGCCCCACTCACCCCCAACTGCCCCGACGTCACCACTGCCTCGCCCACGCCCCCCGGCCATAAACGGCAAAATCGCCCGGGTCAAAAGAAAAGACGACAGGTGGTTCACCACAAAGACGGTCTCGAACCCTTCGTCGGTCAGCTGCCGGGTGGTGCTATGAATCCCCGCATTATTGATTAGAACATCCACAGGCCTGCCGTAGTCCAGAACCTGCCGGGCGACCCGGGCCGTTTGGGCCAGACTCGAGAAATCCGCCGTAAGGAAGTCGACCTTCCCCGGACCCGTGGCCCGCAGTTCGGCAGCCAAGGCTGCAGACTTGTCGGAGTTCCGGTTGATCATAAGAATATCGGCCCCAAAAAGGTGCAATCTTCGTACCGCCGCCAGGCCGACCCCCGAGGTGGCACCGGTAATAACCACCAACTTCCCGTCCAGGCGGGCCTCGGTGGTGTCGGGGGGGAGTTTACCGTTGGCCATAACCTGGGCCATGTCGGCCCAGTTGTATTCTTTTAGGTATTTAAACATGCGTGGCTCCGAGGGAATCACCCGAACTTCTTGTGCATAAAACGGCGGTAAGGGCCGGCGAACCAGGGAATATTGTCAAAAATATCGCCCCACAAATCGTAATAATCCCTTTGAAGAAGAATTCGCCCCTCCTCGTTCAGGGTGAGTTTGGTCGTTCCATACATAGTAGAGCTGGGGAACTTTTTGAACATCATGGTCATTTCCCACTGCATAAACACCGAGGTGCCCGACATAACAATATCGGGAATGTGCATTTTGAGTTCCTGGCAGCGGTCGGTAAGCCGTTGGCACAGGGCCCTAAAATTTTCAATTCCCCTGACCTCTTGGATCGAATCCTTGAAGACGATGTCCTCATGGTAGTAGGGAAAAATGTGGGACCAATCGGGTTTGCCTTGGGTGTTGTAGGTCTTGGACCAAAGGCCCAAAATTTGTTCGGCACTGGAGAGGGAGTACTGCATTAGAACCTCGGCTCGGGGGGGAATAGTTCGTCTCGACGAGACTGGAGTTCTTCAAGGGTATCAATTGAGTTATCGATGGGGATTAAGATAAGGGGATTCAGCCCCGGATCGGGCACCGGGGTGTTGTTCGAAGGCTGGCGCAAGATTCCCAGGTTCGCATCAATGACAAACTGCTCCGACAGGTCCTCGACCCACCCGGTCAGTCGTCCATCGGGTTGTAAGGTTAGGTGATTTCGATAAATCTCCCGGCGGGTAATGTAGATTTCGCCCTTCACAAACCTGGCAATGGTAATATTCACCGTCACTCCGGGTTTCCCGTCCCCATCGGCGTCGATAATATTGGGGTCCTGGGGATTTTGGGACAGGGGCAGGTCAGGGTCCCCGACTATTCCCAAAAGAACTGGAGATTCGGGGCGATACAGCCGCCACAGTCCATCGACCATTTCCAGCTGGACCTCTTGGACTCGAGGTTCTATGGCCTCCACCGCAGCGGTGTCGAAGGAAGTTTCTACCGATGGTTGATTAAGCAGATAGCTAGCCGACAAGAAATCGTCTAGTTGCATCAATGAATCACCCTCGACAAAAAACTCAGTAAAGCCGTAAGACACAATAAAGGTCCGCATTGGTGTTCGGGTGCTGGCATCTTCATAGGCTACAATGTCGTAATGACCGTAACGGCCGACGATAGCCTCGATGGCCTCTTGCCGGGTTTGGGGGTAATCCACCCCGGGAACACCATCGGATAGATTATAAAGAGGAGAAACAGGCCAAGGTAAGGGCTGAGAGCAGGAGGTAAGAAGAGCAAAAAACCCTAGAAGAAACAGTCTCATGAAGTGACTATACACCGTCCTAGGCCGGGGGTACAGCAAAGATATTTCCCCATAAGGGGGCAAGAGTCTCGGCGTATAGTTCGGCACCCCTGGGGTTCAAGTGCACCCCATCGATCGTCAGGTGTAGACCTCGTCGCCTACTTATGGCCGACAAAGCCTTCGCACTTCTACTGGCCCATAGGTCGGCAGTCACCGGAGCCAAGAGAGACTTCATAAAGTAATCGATCCCCGAAACACCCTGGAGATACTGGTCAAAAACCAACCCCACATCGGCAAGTTGCACATCGTTCTCTCGAGCTATCTTCCGAATACCATGGTTGTAGACCAAGCGCAATTGAGCGGTGGGACTAAGGGGATGTTCATTGACAAAACTCAGGGTAGAAATGACCAATTTTCCAGAAAAAGTCCGGCGAATATCGTTCAGAAACTGTCGGTAAGTCTGATCGAAATGTACCAGGTCCCGGGTCGGTACGCTGCCTTGCCGGGCGAGTTGTTGGGGTATGAGACGATAGAATGATCCTCGCTCGGTCAGGGTCGGTAAAATGATATCGTTATGGCCGGCGACGATAATCACAAAATCAAACTGAGAATCCTTAGAAAGAAACTCCCGGGTCCGGCGATGGATTCCCGAGAGGGTATCGCCGTCCTGGCCAAGGTTAACAAATTCGACTTTGGGAAATTGGGTCTGTAAGAGGGCGACATAACTCCACCCGAGATTTCCCCGGGTTATGCTGTCGCCGGTGAGAAGAATGCGAGCCTTTTCCGCGAATTCGAGTGTCATGAGTCCCAATATACTACCTAACGGGTAAACTTTCCTTTTAGTCTCGCCATGGCAATCTTATATATCTTGGTCTGACTCAAAACAGTCATAACAATAACAATAAACAAGATTAGGGTAACCGGTCGTTGGAATATCGGGGCCAGGCTACCCTGACTTACTAAGAGAGCTCGCCGAAGATTCTGGTCGGCCATAGGTCCCAAGATGACTCCAATAACCAGGGGAGCCACAGGATACTTCATCTCGGTCAAGAAGAAGGTAACCAAACCAACAATCACCATTAAATACAGGTTAAAGACCCGTAGGCTTAGGGCATAAGAACCCAAAATACAGAGGACCGCGATTACTGGCATAAAAATAGAGGTAGGAATCTTGAGGATTTTTACGACCTGTTTAGCCAATAAGATTCCCAGTATATACATGGCAATTGAGGCAAGTAGGAGGATCGCACTGAGTTGTAACACAAAACCCGGTTGATCGATATTCAACATCGGTCCCGGTTGGACACCGTGGAGCATGAATGCCCCCAACAACATCGCCGCAGGAGGACTACCCGGAACACCCAGACTAAGCAAGGGTATCATAGCCCCACCGATACACGCATTATTGGCGGTCTCACTGGCAATAACCCCTGTTAACTCCCCTTTTCCGAAGGTTTCGGGGTGTTTCGAGCTGTTTTTTGCCGTCCCGTAGCTGACCCAACCGGCAATGTCTTCACCAATTCCCGGCACAGCGCCAATTCCGACACCAATGAGCGAAGACCGTATAATGGTAGGTATATTGCGACCAACGGCCCTCCATTCCGGGACTATACGATCGAGTTTTTGGGTGTCATCGCTCTTCATATTATCGCGAATGACTTGAATTATTTGGGGGATACCAAAGGCGCCGATGAGGACCGGAACTATATCAAGCCCACCGTCGAGCTCGGCCAAACCAAAGGTAAACCGGGGATAAAAGAACAGACTATCTCGGCCAATAACTGCTAAAAATAAACCGATGAAGCCAGCAATCCATCCCTTAATAACCAGGTCAGGACTGGTAAGGGTGCCCGAAATAATAATGCCGAAAAATGCCAAAAGGAAGAACTCAAAGCTCGTAAACTGCCGGGCAATATTCGAAATCATGGGAGCTAGGGCGACAACAAACATCATGCCGATGATCGTTCCAATGGTTGAAGCGGTTGTAGTAAGCCCGAGAGCTATGCCGCCTTTGCCTTGCTTTGCTAAGGGATACCCGTCCAAGGCCGTGGCCGCACTCGCCGCGGTACCCGGAATATTGAGAAGTATCGAAGCATAGGATCCGCCATACACCCCACCGACATAGACACCCAGCAAGGCAATGAGGGCAAGGTTAAAACTCATGCCGTAGGTGAGAGTAGTAAGGAGAGCAACCCCCAGGGTTGCCGTAAGCCCGGGCATAGCTCCGAAGATAATCCCCATAAATACCGACCCAAAAAGCAAAGCCATCGCCGTCGGATTAATGACTAAAGTGCCAAGGCTCTGGAAAAAGTAACCAAATTGGTCTAGAAAGCTCATAATTACCTCTTATCGTCGTGGGTTATCGAAGCGACCGAACGATTACATTGAGTAGTTGAATAATTCCACCCTCGTAGGGCAAAGGCACCCGAAGACCAAAACGGAAAATGGGAATTAAAACGAGGGGAATAAGAATCGCAATAGACCAGACAAGTTTCTGTCTTTTCTTTGCCCCCGGGTCGTTCAAAAGAAACCTGCGGGTGAATAACCCAAGAATTACAATATGAAGAAGTTGGAGAACGTCGAGGGAATACCGGAATACCGATGTAAGCCCTTCGCCTAATCCGCTAAAAATAAGAATACCGAACACGAGAGTTCCGACCAGGACAAAAAGGGCAGTTCGGTAGAGGAGTTCACGATTTTCGAAATAGAAACTGATCATAAAGACGCTGAGAAAAAAGACAATATTCAAAAAGAAGTCGATGTAAGGAACGTAGAAGTACACAAACCCAACGATATAGGCCATTGTAATAACAACCCGTACATTCAACGGACTTATTTTCAAAGTAATCGTACCAAACCTACTCACTAGGCTTCGTAAGGCCCCCGCTTTGATGGCAATGCTAAACAGTCCAAGGCTCAAAATCATAAGCATCGAACCAATAAAAAGGGGCAAAAGAGCTGGTGAGGTATACCAATAATTTGTAACCCCGGTTAGAGATCCAGTAAGCGGCATTTGAAGAGCATTGCCTATAATCCATGCACCGAAGGCAAAAAGTATAAGGCTCGTTATAAAATCCGATTCACGGTTTGTCGTTTTATTTTCCATAGTTGGGTGTCTTCCAAAGTATAGCGTAGATGCACTACCCCGGCAGATGAGCTGTCGGGGTAGTGTTGCTTAGTTAAACTCTTTTCTTAGGGACGAGGTATTCCGAGACCTTGGGGCGAGACCTTGGCCGAACCGAGATCTGCAAGGGTCCAGGCAAAATTACTTTCTAAGGTCGCCATCAGGTTGTTAGCGGCATCACCGTACAAACCAGACATTACGTAGAAGTTCTTCTGGCCGTATTCGACAACTGGCACGGAAGTCATAGCTTTCTTGAATGCCTCGGTAATAGCGGTCTTTGCTTCAGCGGGAGAATCGGCCACCATACCAAAGCCTATGGACTGACCAAGGGGCAAGAAATCGCTTAGGCCAGGGTAGGCGTCGAAAGCGCTGGGAACCGTGGTCGATTCAACAGTAAAGCTATTGGGTATAAGCATGGCCAAGGGTCGGAGTTCGCCACCTCGAATGAGTTGGGCTTGTTCTGCAACAGAGGTGATGATTATTTCGACCTCACCCGAAAGGGCTGCATTCTGAGAAGGGGCCGATCCATCGTAGGGAATAAAGTTAAAGTCCGTACCAGTTCCGTTCTCGAAAGCGAGAAGATTCAAGTGGTGAATCGATCCAGCTCCCGCGGCACCGGCTTTTACAGCCCCCGGGTTCGCTTTTGCAAAGTTCACCAGATCTTGGATAGTTTGGAAGGGGCTATCGGGTCGAACAGAAATAAGGTCCGGCGATCCACCGACGATAAACCAGTCCCACACGTTTACCCGCTGGTTAAAGCCACCCATTACCGCGGCGGTCACGTTGCTTTCGGACAAACCAGCGAGGGTATAACCATCGTGGGGACGGTTGAAGGCTTCATTCATACCTGCAGAGCCGGAAACCCCACCGGTAACGTTGACCACATTGACGTTAACACCTAGTTCCTTGGCCATTTCGGCCATAATAAGGCGGTTCAGAACATCGGTTCCACCTCCAGCTCCCCAAACAACAACGGTAGTAATATCCCGCTCCGGATACGCCGCCGCTCCACCGGCAAAAATACTACCCGTAGCTACGAGCAATAAAAGAGCAAAAACTACAATAAAGCGCTTTGACATACTGTGCCTCCCTCAATTTTTTACCGGTCTAGGACCGGTTTTTTTTCTAAAGTTTGATTTCTATAAGCCATACACGTGTTTCTCAAGAAACTTCCAGGTCCGCAGGTACTCTCCTTCGGAGAGTAAATGTTCAAATTCCTCGGTATCGATCCGATCCAAAAGGTTCCACATTTTTTGGGTTACCCGGGCATTCATTTCAAAGGTCTCTTTTATGTCCCATCGAGTGGGCGAGGTGTCGGAGGTGTACCAACCCGTATATCCGTCCTTTCGAAGGTAGTAAAGGAACTCTAGGTAGTCGATATAGTTATGGGTTCCCACCATGAGGTCCCAGTCCCATCGACGATTATTATCATTAATATGAATGTAGTAGGGCCAGGGACTTCGGCTCAGCAAAGCAAGCACCTCGGCTGGTTGTTCACCACCGTAGAGGCTGTGGCCAAAATCTAGGGTGACTCCCATGGCCTCTATCCCTATTTCGTGCAGTAGCACCAAAGTTTTGGTTGCGCTTTCGACATAACAGCGACCTCGGGTTTCGCTAGGTTTGTACTCGATAAAGAGAGGTACCTCGGGCCGGTATAGAGCGGCCTCTTTGAGGCTCTCGACCATGTAGCCCCATTTTTGCCGATAGTCGTTGTGAAACGAGAATTCATAACCATCGGACAATGGACAACAGGTGACTTTATCCGCCCCTACTTCGTAGGCAAAATCTTTAGATTCTTTTATAAAGCGAATCGCCATTTGGCGGATTTTTGGATCGTTGCTGGTTAGGCCTCCATCGCGGAACTCCGGTTCTCCTTTGACATTGACGTTTACCGCCGAAAATACCAGATCGTTCTCTCCGGCGAGTCGTTTGGTGATGATCGGATCTTTGACTTCGTACGGAAAGACCGACTCAATGCCCTTAATTCCTTTCATTTGTCCCACCAGCCTATATTTCTCTTCCAAGGTCTTAGGCTCGTTGTACGAATGGAACCTATCATTGGTCTGACTAAGAAAAGATGTAATGAGCGAAAAATTTAGTTGATCCATGAATAGCTCCTAATTTCATTTTATATTTTGTATACAATATTATTAGAACCCTTCTTGGAATCCGTCAAGTTCTTTTTTTTAATTTTGTACACAATATTTTATTGACATAACCTCAGAAAGTTCGGAGAATTCGTTCATGGCTACATTTACCTTTTCCATTGCCCTCATCGTTACGGGAATATTAACGGGCATTGGAAGCAGAGCTTTGCTCCTGCGAAGACCGGAAGGAACCTTGGTAATTTCCCATATCCAGAAGTGGCTAAACCGCCTGGCCCTCCTCGTCCTTAACCCTATTGCGTTCGTAGGGTCAATTTGGCAACTGCAACTGGATAATCCAGCTTTTTTTGGAATTCCATTTATCGGATTAGGAGTTCTTAGTTCGGCCTTCCTTTTGGGCTACGTTGTCTCTCGTAAGGTTTTTCCAAATTTGCCTTTCCGCCAAATTACCTTCGCAACGAGTATGTCCTTTACAAATATTGGAAACTTAGGCGGTGTCCTCGTATTTATCATTCTCGGTGAAACAGCCTTTGGCCTCATTCCCTTTTATAAACTCTTCGAAGAATTGTGGTATTACGGGTTCCTCTTTACCTACGCCAGGGTATCAGCGGAAAATCGGCGGCAAGAACATTCGGGTACGTTGGTGACTCGACAAAAACCTGTGGTAACAGCCGTCGAAGGAATAAGGAAGGCCCTCAAAAACGAAATTCTGCTGGTACTGCTGGGGGCGATCGTTGTAGGAATTTTTCTCAACAGAAGTGGTCTCCAAAGGCCTCCAGCTTATGGTCGGGTGAATTCCTTTATAATTCCCCTCAGCTCATTTGCGCTTTTGGTCTCGGTGGGATTAGGAATGCAGCTGTCAGCGACTGGTCGACTTTGGAAACCGGCAATGCTGCTCGTGACCCTTAGGCACCTGGTCATGCCCGTCTTGGTTGGCGGTTTTGGGTACGCCCTTGGACTTCATCGATCAGGGATTCCTTACCTACTTCCTACGGTTATCATCCTGTCGGCCATGCCCATGGCCTTCGTTTCGCTCATTCCTATACAACTGTACGATCTGGATAACGAGTTTGGATCTACGGCGTGGCTTTTTTCGATGATAAGCCTTCTTGTCACAACGCCACTATTCATGTATGTGTTTGCAGGACTCTAGAGGCTCTTAAGAATACCTTTAAGGTACTCAAGCCCTTGCTTATACTGGTTTTCGACAGCCGAAGGTTCGCACACAAACTCGATGTCCAGACTCCCATCGTATCCCGATTGATACACTTCCCGAAGCAAAGCTTCGAACGGTACCGTACCTCTACCTGGGGCTTTTTTTACCAGTTCTGATCCATCGTGATCTCCTAAATGAGTAGACCGCAGTTGCATTCCTAACCGCTGAGGCAAAGAAACAAGATGCTCTCTGCCTCCCCATACGTGGCCCGAGTCTAGACAAAATCCAAAATGGGCCGGGGAACCAAGTTCGTTCCACAGACGAAGGAAACCTTCGGTTCCCTGAACCAAAGAACCGGGCATTATTTCTACCGTTAGCTCAAACCCCATAGCCTGAGTCATCTCTAGCAATTGAGCCACATACGAGCGGAGCATTTCATAGGAAGTGAGGTAATCGAGGCCAGGGGAGAAAATAAAAGGTGGAAGAGGAAAACAAATCCTTTTGAACCCATCAATTGTTTTCGCCTTTGCAAGCAGGTCCCGGAAATAGGGCAAACCTACTTTTGCCCGAAGGGAATCGGGGGAAGTAAAATCGTTCATGAGAAAGTGGGCGACCCCTTGGCTGGGCGATACACCGAGATCAGCCTGAACCCTATTGAGTTTCGAAATGTCTCCAGGGGTCCAACTTTGCAGATCTTCTTTTCGAAAGACTTCGGGTTGCCAAAAATCAAAACCTAGAGAATGGATGGTAGGAAGTTGGGAAACCATCTGAGCCAGGGTGAACCCTTCTCCAAACTTCGAAATAAACCAGGCGGGCGATACCCCAAAGGGAACGGAGGAATCTAGAGCCATATTTGCCTTCCTATTGCCTTTTGATCTTTTTTGTATACAATGTATTATATACGAAAGGTACCCTGAGGCAAGCCGAAATTATGGGCGAAAAAATGTATTTTGAAGATCTCACCGAGAAAGTGTACAAAGCCGTAAAAGAACTCATCATCCAAGGGGTGTACAAACCCGGAGACAAGCTCAAACAAGAGGAGCTCGCCCAACGGCTCGGACTCTCGCGGACTCCCCTTTTGGCGGCCTTCAGCCGACTTTCGAGGGAGCTACTTATTCAACAAATACCCCGGCGAGGTGCTGTTGTTCGTCAAATAACGGCGAAAGAGCTGGCCGATATTTATCGAATTCGAACCCGCCTCGAACCCCTGGGCGCCCTCGAAGCTGCGGCAAAAATTACCGAACCGGGCAAGAAGAGACTCCAGGATCAATTAGCAAGCTATAAAAATACCATCGAATCCGGCGACTCCCAGGAAATCCGAAAAGCTGACTACCAGTTTCACCAAACTATCATGAACCTCTCGGGGAACGAGTTACTGAGTAGTATCCTCGAAAGCTACAACCTGGTATTTGCGGCGAATCAGCTTGGCATAGTAAAACCCCCAGTCGAAAGCCTGGCTGAACACGAAAAATTAGTTCAAGCTATTAGCCAGGGCAATCAACAAACCGCTGAGCGCCTCATGGCCGAACATTTACACATGGGTCTTCGGCTTGCCGAACAGCAATCCCTTAGGGAAGGAACAAGAACATAATGATTAAGAATACAATTCTTACTACCGCAGTCTATAAAGCCCTCCGAGAAAAAATTCTTTCAGGGGAAATAAAGTTCGGAGAAAAGATCAATAAGGCCCAGCTCATGGATGACATGGGCATTAGCCAAACCCCCTTGAACGAGGCACTATCTCGCCTGGCGGGTGAGAGGATCTTGGAACAACGGGATCGGCATGGATACTATCTACCAATCCATACTCCGGCTCAATTGGCCGAGATCTTTGCCGTTCGGGCTGCCCTCGAAGGCATGGCCTTTCGCCTGGCGGTAGAGAGTAAGAGTCCCCTACTCCCGGAAATTTTGGGGGCCTTTCGTAAGTTTGGCCTTCCGGTTGCCGAGAATCGCATACCCGAGTACCTGGAAGAAGATAAACATTTCCACGCCTTAATCGTCGATGCTTCGGCGAATCCGGTGCTCAAACAACTTTTCGAACGCTTTGCCTACCTTCACTTCGCCTACGAGAAAGGGCTCATCCGCCATCCCGACGAGACTCTTCTAGAACACCAGACCATGATAGCTGCCGCGAAAGACGGAAATGGTAAGTTAGCCGGGGAGCTACTCACCGAGCACCACTACAAAACCCGGGCTCATTTGCTTTCGCAACTTTCGTAGTCGTATATTCGTTGGATCTTGGCTTGGGAGCGGCCTCCGGGCTCGTAGGTATTCGATAGCCAAACCCTCAACAAGCTTTTTGCCAACTCGACGCCGATTACCTGGGATCCTAGGCAGAGAATATTGGCATTGTTACTTTTAATCGAACGCTCCACCGAATAAGGGTCCGAACAAACTGTGGCGTATGCACCCTTGACCTTATTGGCCGCAAGACTTACCCCCAAACCCGTACCACATAACAAGAGACCCCGGTCGTACTTCCCAGCCGCGACCTTCTCGGCCACATCGATAGCCGTATTCGCGTAGATTGGGTCCTCGTCGCCGAGATCTTGGACTTCTTGCCCCTGCTCTTCCAAGAAACCTTTCAGAATATTTTTAAGCTCCGCAGCGTTCGGATCGCAACCGATAGCAATTTTCATACATTCCATCTCCTTTTGTACACAATATTATGAACTCAATATTGAATATATCAAGAGGAAAATGGGTTTCCCTGCAATAATTCGTTGACAAGGAGGGAAAGTCGTTCTATTTTGTATACAATATTTTTTATTTTGATTTTCTTACGGAGTAGAACTTATGAAACTTGGCATTAGCACCATGATCTTCGAGAGAACAGGAATCCCCATTACCGAAAGTATAAATAGAATAGGGACCCTCGGAATAAAATTCGCCGATATTGCGGTTACAGGGAGTGCAGATCCTCGAACAATGGGGCCAAAAGACTTAGAAAACCTCCTTTCGATCCTTCGGGCCCAGAAAATATCGGTCAGTGGCCTGGTCCTTCTGGAGGCAAAAAACATAGCCACATCGAACCAAACCTACCGTCAAGAACAAATGGACTACTGCAAGCAGGCCATCGATTTCGGGAGTACAATCGGCGCCCAACACGGGTTAGTCTGTTGGGGGTGTGGTAGTTTCGAACTCGGACTCACCCGGCATCAGAGTTGGACAAACTCCCGGGATTTTCTCGCTGAGCTTGCGGCCTGGGCAGCAGAAAATCACCCCCAAATAAAAATCCTGTTAGAGTTTGACCCAGCGGTATTTTACATACTCAACTCGACCCGAGCCATGGAAAAAATGATGAGCGAACTCAACCTACCAAATGTTTTTGCAAATATCGACATCGCCCACATGAACGTAACCCGCGAAAACCCCACGGCTCTACGAAAATTACAGGGGCGAATTCTCCATGTTCATATAAGCGATAACGATGGGAGCGACGACGCCCATATTGCGCTAGGGCGGGGAAATATCGAATTGGCCCCCTACTTTCGGGAACTCGAAACCCTGGCAACCGAGCAGGCTTGCAAATTCCACGATATCGAATACGTAGTAACCCTCGAGTTAGGGGAGAAAAAGGAATCCAATCCGGACAAAGCGGTTGCAGACAGCCTGAAATACCTCGCCGATAGAAATTTCCAGTTCACCTAAGGAGTGAGAAATGCAACGAATCATCAACGATCCATCTTTGGTAGTAGAAGATATGCTCGGTGGGTTCCTCCAGGCCCACAGCGATTTTCTCGAACTGGGGGATAACCCCCGGGTTGTAAAAACCATCGAGTCCCCGGTCAAGGGAAAGGTCGGGATTGTTACCGGTGGTGGCTCGGGCCACAAACCAGCGTTCATTGGCTACGTGGGGTCGAACCTCATCGATGCGGTAGCCGTGGGCGAGATCTTTAGCTCCCCTACGGCTGCCGCCTTTTTTTCGGCCATGAAGGCGGCAAATGGAGGTGGAGGGGTTGCCTGTTTGTACGGCAACTACGCCGGAGACAATATGAACGTTCGAATGGCGGTGGAGCTGGCAGAAGAACTGGGCATTACAGTAAAAACCGTGGTTGCCAACGACGATGTGGCCTCGGCTCCGAAGGGTAGCGAGGCAAAACGACGGGGGGTGGCCGGGGAAATACTCATGTGGAAGGTTGCCGGGGCCCTGGCCGCCAGGGGTGCTAACCTCGACGAGGTTATCGCCGTTGCCCAAAAGGCCATCAATAACACTCGAAGTGTGGGAATTGGCCTTTCTTCCTGCACAATTCCAGCCGTCGGGCACCCAAACTTCGCCATCGAACCGGGCAAAATGGAAGTAGGTATCGGTCACCACGGAGAGCCGGGAATTCGGGTCGAGAATATTGCAGCCGCCGACGAAATGGCCGCCCAAATGCTCGGAATTATTCTGCCCGATCTTCCTTTTGTTGCCTCCGATCGGGTGGTGGTACTGGTTTCGGGTCTGGGCGGAACACCAGTGATGGAACTGTACATTCTTTACAACAAAATCGCCGAAATTCTTGGGACTAAAGCCATCGAGATTCATAGGTCCTACGTTGGAAACTATTTTACTTCCCTCGATATGATGGGTGCGACCCTGACCTTAATGAAAGTTGACGATGAATTAGCTTCCCTCATCGACGCCCCGGCTCGATCAGCCGGTCTTACCCAGTTTTGACCAGGAGTAGAGACATGCAATCCATATCGAATGCCGGAAATCTTTCAATCGTCGACGACCTGATTACCACGATCGTTGACAACACCACCTATTTAAGCGAAATCGATGGGGCAATTGGTGACGGTGACCATGGTATCAACATGAGAAAGGGATTTCTCTTAACCAGGGAACGCCTAGAAGGTGCCGACCAAACCCTGGCCCAAGGACTAAAGACCCTGGGGACTATCTTGTTAACCGAAATCGGCGGATCTATGGGCCCCATTTATGGGAGCATGTTTCGAGAAATGGCCAAGGTAATCGGGGGAGTTGAAGAAATCGGCCCCCAGGAGTTTTCCTCCATGCTTCGGGCCGCGAGAAACTCGGTAGAAGGACTCGGTGGAGCAAAGGTCGGCGACAAAACCCTCATCGACACCCTGGTCCCCGCATCCGAGGCCTTCGATTCGGCTCTAAACTCGGGTAAGGGCTTTGCAGAGGCTGTCGACGCCATGATTCAGGCCGCAGAAAAGGGCAAAGACTCGACCAAAGACCTGGTTGCAAAAATTGGAAGGTCGGCTCGGTTGGGCGAAAGGTCTAAGGGGGTTCTGGATGCTGGGGCTACTTCGTGTTACCTACTGCTGAAGAGTTTTGGAGAATCGTGTAAGAGATCAATATTGTACAATTCCCAACCCTAATAACCCCAAATGACAACCAGGCCGGCCCGGGTTTAGATAGTATCCAAGGGGAAACCTATGATATCTACATCCAAAAGCCGCCAAACCTTCTTGTTTCTGTCTTTTGTGCTCCCGGGGTTTCTGGTCTACGCCCTCTTCGTCCTGTGGCCGGCCATCGGTGGACTGTACTACGGGTTTACCAATTGGAATGGTTTAAGTCGGCAATTTCGGTTCATCGGACTGGCAAACTATCAAGAAGCCTTTTTTGATGACCCGAACTTCTTACGGGCGGTCGGTTTTACCCTACGGTATGTAGTCGCCATGGTTATCCTGCAAAACGGGCTGGCTCTTTTGTTGGCCCTACTCATCGACAGTAGAAGATCAAAAACCCAGGTCTGGTATCGAACGGTCTTCTTTTTGCCTAACATGATTAGCATGGTCATCGCCGGGTTTATGTGGATGTTCATTTTTACCCGGGTTCTGCCCTCCTTGGGTCAGGGATTGGGACTGGAGTTCCTGGACCGGTCGTGGATCGGCGATCCGAAGTCCTCGTTTTGGGCCATTATGATCGTCTCCCTCTGGGCTGGGGTCGGGTACCTCATGTTGATTTATATTGCCGCCCTCCAGGGTATCCCCGGACAACTGATTGAAGCGGCCTACATCGACGGGGCCGACGAATGGACAATTTTCCGACGGATTAAGCTGCCCATGATCCTGCCCGGAATTACCATCGGGGTATTTCTGGCCCTGAATAGTTCCTTCAAAGTCTTCGAGGTGGTGTTCTCCCTCACCGGAGGGGGCCCCGGTCGAGCAACCCAGGTAATCGCCCTGAACATCTTCGAGGAAGCCTTCGATCTTAACTTTCGTTACGGGTACGCCAGCGCCCAGGCGAATATTCTCTTCTTATTCGTCGCCCTTGTTACCCTAGTCCAATTGTCAGTGATGAAAAAACGGGAGATTCAAGCATGAAGGGCCGGGGTATTGGAGTTATCGATGGAATCCTGATTCTTCTGGCCCTGGTCGTACTTTTTCCCCTGGCCATGTCCCTTATGAACTCCCTCAAGAGTAACGGGGAAATTATTAACAACATTATGTCCTGGCCCAAAGACCTGTTGTTCTCGAACTACGCCGTGGCCTTCGAAAAGACCAACTTTTTGCGGAGTTTTATGAATACCTTGGTGGTTGCGGGGGTCGGGGTAGTTGGTATTGTGCTTTTTGCATCCATGGCGGGCTACAAGCTGTCGCGGACGAAGGGTCGGCTGAGCACGGCGTTTTTCTCCCTCTTTGTGTTTGCCATGCTCATTCCCTTTCATTCGATTATGATAACCCTGACCAAGGTCGCCAAAACCCTGGGTGTTCAGGGCTCAACCCTGGGACTGGGGGTCATCTACGTGGGGCTGGGGGTTCCGATGGCCGTGTTTCTGTACCATGGTTTTGTAAAGTCGATCCCCCTGGAGCTCGATGAGGCGGCCCGGATCGATGGCTGTGGGGAACACCGGTTTTTCTTCACCATTGTGTCGCCACTTTTAGTACCCATTACCTCGACCGTAGTAATTCTGAATACCCTTTGGATTTGGAACGATTTTTTACTCCCCCTGTTAATGCTGACCGATTCGGACCATTACACCATCTTACTTTCCACAAATATGCTATTTGGCCAGTACAATAACAACGACTGGTCGAGTATTTTGGCCACTCTTATTTTGGCTATGTTGCCTATGATTCTCTTGTACGTGTTCTTTCAAAAATACATTACCAAGGGCCTGGTAGACGGCGCCCTTAAGGATTAAGTATGGCCCCAAACAATCACGAGGTAAGTGGGTTTGTCAAAGCCCAGGGAACATCTCTTGTAAACGGAAACAACCAACCCCTGGTACTTCGGGGTGTCGGTTTTGGCAGTTGGTTTCTGCCCGAAGGCTATATGTGGAAGTTTCCAACCCAGGGCGACCGGCCCCGGAAGATGAAAAAGCTTACCCAGGATCTTCTCGGCACCGAAGGTTCCTTGGATTTTTGGGAATCCTATTACGACCAGTTCATTACCGAGACCGATATTCGGGCGCTTAAGGAAGCGGGGTTCAATTCGGTTCGAATACCCCTGCTGGCCGAGTACTTTGACGAATCTCCCCGGGCCTGGGAACGAGTAGACCGGTGTTTGGACTGGTGCGAGGCCTGGGGGTTGTATGTAATTTTAGATCTGCACGGGGCCTACGGAGGACAGACCGGCACCAATATCGACGATTCGCCCAACGATCTTCCCGAGCTGTTTACCCAGGTGGAAAATCAACAAAAGACTATCGCCTTGTGGAGAGCCATTGCCCAACGGTACCAAGATCGCTGGATTGTAGCCGGGTACGACCTCCTAAACGAACCCCTTCCCCAATGGTTTGCCCAGTACAACCCCCGGGTTATGCCCCTGTATACGGACATAACCAAGGCTATTCGGGAAGTAGATCCCCGCCACTTGATTATCCTCGAGGGGGTCCATTGGGCCACCGATTGGTCGATTTTTACCGAGACCATTGACCCCAACCTGATGCTTCAGTTTCATAAGTACTGGAACACCCCCGATACCGCGAGTATTCAAAAGTTTCTCGAAAAGCGGGACGAGTTAGGGGTGCCAATTTTTATGGGCGAGGGGGGCGAAAACAACGGGGACTGGTACACTGGGGCTTTTCAACTTTTTGAATATCATAAAATATCCTGGAATTTCTGGACCTGGAAAAAGATGGACACCACCAACTCCCCCTACTCCATCCGTCGACCCGAGGGGTGGGACCAACTGGTGGAGTACCTGTCCGATGGACCTCGACCCGATGAAAAGGTAGCCAAAGCAGTTTTTGCCGAATTTCTGGAGAATATTACCTTAGAAAACTGCCATGAGAATCCCGAGGTTGGGGCCTCCCTCTTTCGCCGACCCCCCTGCAGGATTCCGGCGATCTTTTATTCCTTCTTTCCGTTGGATTCTTTTTTTGATAGGGGTAGGGCCGAGACCGGTTTTTCGACGGGCGTACGAACCATACCAAATTTTGAACACGGTGCCGGCCAGGACTGGGCCCCCGACGACTGGATGTTCCTGCGCCTTTCCCCGGGCCAGTGGACCCACTACCTCTTCGAACCGGGTAAAGAACCATACTCCGGCCCCTTGGGGATCGAAATTCGGGGCAGAAGCCAGGAAGAGTCCTCTTCCCTGGCAGTAACCTTAGTCGGCAATGCACATCCCCAAGAATTATCCTTTACCAAAGTCTGGAGCCGTGCAAACCTAGTACTATCGGGGTTTGAAAGTCCGTTTTCCGGTCGGGTAAAAATCGAGAGTCTGGCTGGAACCAGCGACCTGGAGTATATACGGATTTCCAAGGGATCTTAAATGAGCATTCGTTCTCGCCTTCTGGTCAGCATCGTTCTCCTCACCTTACTTCCCCTGGGAATTCTTACCTGGATTGCCGCGGGCACCTCCCTGACCTCGGTTCAGGAGGAAATTGTCGATGCCACGACAACCCGGGTAAACTGGGCGGGGCAGTACATGGAAGACGTTCTTTTGCGGTTGAACGAGCTCTTTTATTCCCTTCAACTCCACCAGCCAGTGGTGCAAGTGGTAGGACAACCAGGAAGTCGAACCCTATCCCTAACCAACGAAGAAGTTCTCAACCTACAAACCACGTTTACGTCGGCCTATTTTGCCAATTCCCGCATAATTCATGAACTGTCGTTCTATATCCACTCCCTCGGTTTAGAAATGACCATCGACTCGGTTCGTAGTGGCGATATTAGCTACCCAAATCTATCCGAGGGAAAATGGGCCCCAATTCTCACCCGACCTTCGAGTCTACGGCTGGACTCACAAGACGGAAAACTCTACGGCATCCACCGAATCAATACCTTCGAGGGCCGACAGTTTCGGGGAGCTATTGGCGTCGTCATTCACCCGGACATTATTGAGGTCCTTTCCTCGATTCTCGAAGGCCGGGGAAACGTTCACGTCCTCAACGAGGAAGGCCAACTCTTGGTTGGCACCCAACCCCCGACAAACCTCTACGGTCTCGATCTCTTCAACCACGAAGAACCCATGCGGGGTCCTCCCCCAAGCCCCGACACCGAAATGATTCGGACCGATTCGGAACTCGTCTTTTACCGGGCCGTAGCCCAGGGTAGACTGACCATTATAAAAACCGTACCGTTATCGGCTATCCAAGAATCCGCCCAGACGGTGGTACGTACGGGGCTCATCGCCAGTGCGCTTCTCATGATTGGGTCGGGTCTTTTAGCCCTATTGTTTACCTCGTGGTTCAGTAAACCTATCGTGAACCTCGCCCACACCATGGAGAAGACCACCCTCCTGGACTACACCCACCTAAGGGTACATAGCCAAGATGAAATTGGCCTTCTGAGCGAAGGGTACAACTCCCTCATGAACCGGATGAAGAATCTGGTGGAAAAAGAGTACCAGACCGAACTCGAACTTCGAAACGCTCGACTGGACGCCCTCCACGCCCAAATTAACCCCCACTTTTTGTATAACACCCTCCAACTCATTGGGGGTATGGCCATGGCCTCGGGAGCCAAGGAAGTGTACCAAGTCTCCCAGGCGGTGGGGGACTTGTTCCGATACACCACTGCCAACGAAGGTCAGCTGGTAAGCCTAGAAAAGGAGATTCAACACGTACGAAACTACCTGTTTATCCAGGAAATGCGCTACCAGGGCCGGTGTTCTTACAAAATCGATATCGAAAAGCAGGTAGCTATGAGCGAAATTCCTCGATTCACCCTGCAACCCCTTATAGAAAACGCCTTCGAACACGGATTACAAAGTAAACCCGGCCCCTGGTCGATTCACATTACCGCCAAGAGGCAGAAGCGAGGGGTCCTGGTAGAAATTTCCGACAACGGAGTCGGCTTAGAGCCATCTCGTCTTCGGGCCCAACGGGCCGCCCTCTCGCACCGCCCAACCCTAACCTCGCCCCCAGAAAACACAATTGGGCTTAGAAACGTAGACTCCCGACTTCGGATGCACTTTGGTAACTCATTTCGAGTATTTCTCTTTTCTCACCCCCGGTGGGGAACCCGGGTAGCCATAAAATTGCCCCAGGGAAGGGCCCTATGAAGTACGGTGTCTTGGTGGTGGACGACGAACCTTGGTCTAGGAAATTGATAATCTCCCTGGTGCGATGGAAAGAACTCGACCTGGAATTGGTTGGGGAGGCCGAAGACACCATCGACAGTCTGGCAAAAATTCGAAACCTAAAACCCTCAATTATTATTACCGACATGAAAATGCCCGGAACCAACGCGGTTGAGTACTTAAAAAATATTCGAGAACTTCACCCCCAAGGCCAACTCATTGTCGTCAGTGGGTACAACGAGTTTCCGTACCTTCAACAGGCGTTACGGTCCGGCGCCTTGGATTACCTCTTAAAACCCGTCGATCCCGAACTTCTAAACACAAACCTGGAAACCTGTATTCAACACCTGAATGAAAACCTGGCGGGAGGCTTTTCCGATCCCCGAAAGTACCAGGAGTACCTGTGGTTCCGGAAAAAAATTCACCAGGAGTTGGCCGAACTGGACAAAACCGCCTTGGAAAGATCCTTTGCACTGTTTGCCCACCATTTCAAATCCCGTCCCATCCTTCCAAAGGACGACTCCTTGTATCGGGGAATGAAAAACGAACTGGTCGACCAACTTCTTGGGTTTCTCGATGAATTTCAGGTTGATTCCCTGCTTACCCAGCAGATTCGTACCGAGTGGGAAGCCTACGATGACTTTTGTCCCCCTCATCCCCAGAAACTTCTGGCAGACGTAAGCCAAACCTACCTGGTGGGCCTTCGAGCGGTGGAAGAAGCCCAGGGCAAACGAAAATACCTAGACCCCACCGAGGTAGCCCGGTACCTGGATAATCACTTTACCGAACCAATAACCCTCGAGGGCCTGGCGAAACTCTTTTTGGTTACCAAAGAACATCTGAGCAGGTCTTTTCATACCCGGTTCAACCAGACCCTTTGGGACTACTTAATTCAGCAACGGATGGAGTACGCCAAAATCCTCTTGCTCAAAAAAGGCGTATCGATCAAGGAGGTTCCCCTTCTGTGTGGGTATTCGGACCTCCCCTACTTCTACCGGGTTTTTAAGAAGTACTTTGGTACAACCCCTGCCCGGCTGGTAAACGAAGAAAATCAACATAGTCCAAAACACGATGTCAAAAACCAGCATATCGCCCAACCCAGGCCCGAGGGATAATGAACAAAAGGAGTTAGATATGAAAAAGACAGCGATAGTCCTTGGGTTTTTCGTGTTGTTGTTCGCCCTGGCCCTGCCGGTCGTGGCCGGAGGTGGGAGTCAGGCGAGACCGTCGGCGCCCGAAGAGCAAGAAGTTCGAAAGGTAGAGCTGCAAGTCTTTATGAGCTTTCCCCGATTCCGTGACCAATTTGAGGCCTACTTTGAGCAGTTCAAGGCCCAGCAAATGGCGGAGAAAAATATTGACGTAACAATCAAACTGGAAATGCCTCCTGGAGACCAGGCGAACCAGATTCTGCGTACTCGTTTTGCCGCCGGTGATGCTCCCGATGTGTATACTCTGCACGCCATCGCCGACATTCCCAGTTACTACCAGGCTGGTTACATGGAAGACCTTTCGAACGCCGACTTCGTACCTTCCTTGTTTGATGGCGTCAAGAACACGGTCATGCGGGACGGCAAGGTTGTAGCCCTTCCCTTGGAGAGTCTGGCCTGGGGTTACTTATATAATAGAGACATCTTCGCCAAGTACGGTCTTACCCCACCCCGAACCGTTTCAGAAATGGAGCGAGTCGTAACAACCCTTAAGGCCAATGGGGAAACCCCCTTTGTTCTGGCCTTTCAGGAATCTTGGATTCCCCAACTGATGATGGCCCTTTCGTTGGGTGGAGTCGTAAGTTCCGATGTCCCCGACTTTGTTCAACGCATGAACAATGGCCAGGCCTCCTACGTGGAAGTACGTCAGGTCTTTGAGATTATCGACATCATTATGGCCAATGGAACTGACCGACCCTTCGAGGTAGGAAGTGTCGCTGGTTCGGCAGCCTTCGCCAACGGCGAAGGGGCTATGTGGGTTCAGGGTCCTTGGATGGCCGAGTCAATTCTCGGAGCAAACCCCGACCTGAACTTTGGTGTGGCGCCCCTGCCGGTGAGTAATGATCCTTCGGCGGCCATGATTAACCTGGCGACCTCGACCTCCTTGGCCGTTTCCCCCGAATCCCGGAACAAGGATGTAGCCATCGATCTTCTGAACTTCATCCTGGATGCCGAAAAATCAACGGACTTGTTCGAAAGCCTTAAGTTCAACCCCGTGGCGAAATTCCACGACTATCCGGTATTCCCCTGGATCGAGGAAGCCCTTACCTATGTGAGCGAAGGTAGCGCGTACCTGGACCTGTCCTTGCCCGGTGCGGTTACCGGGGAGACCGCGAATCTGCTGCAGACCTACTACTTAGGAGATGTGACCCAAAATCAGATTATTTCGACCCTCGATGCCACCTGGGCCAAGTCCTTGGAGGCGGGAAACTAAGGTCCCTATTGATACAAACAAGGCCGCCTCGGACAGAGGCGGTCTTTTTTATGTTTCCCCGGTTAGCCTGCCCCTATCGGTCCACTGACCAAACATCATGTTGGCTTCGGTCTTCTCGAGGAAGTTCTTTAGACGACGCTCGAACTCCGAAGGATTCTTTCGGACCTCGTCGATGCAACTAATTCGAATACGCCGATACAGATCGGGAAAAGCCAAAAAATTCTGCCAAGTTTGGGGCTTTGCTTGGAGAATTTCTTGAATGTCTGCTGGAATTTCAAAGGGAGCATTGAGATCCGGTACTACGGATAAGTCTACGGACCCGCTCTTTGTTCAGTTCGGTCCAATGGGAACGGCGGGTTCGGGGGGTAAAACGCTGAGCCCGTTGGGTTGGCGAGTATCGTTTGCCAATTCCATCAATCCATCCAAAACACAGGGCCTCTTCGACTGCATCGAGGTACCCAATATTCGGCTGGTCTTTCTCCACGTCCAAAAGAAGCCAAATTTCTCTCTGCATTTTGTGGTGATTTTGAAGCAAGTCCCGCCATTCAGCACGGTTTCGAGGATAAAAAGTAGTGGTAACTTCCATCTAACTAAGGGCCCTCAACTTCAACAAGGTATTCATGTTTCGCCCTGTGGAGCGTATACCAAAGGACCTGTCGATAGCCTTGGTATCAATTTTGGATGCCGAAACACCTTCTTTGTAGTCAACAAATATCGAATTCATTCGGATGACAACATCTTCTTGGGTCTTAAGGGATTTTATTGTGGCCAAACCTTCGGGATTCACCCGATCGTTCGTAAAATACACCAGGGCCCGGGCGGAATCTTGGAAAGTGAGTGTGCTCACCGCCTCCATAATCTGAAGAAAATCGATGGAATCAAAAATAATTACGTCAACGCTAACCCCTCGATCGGCAAGGGCTTGGGCTATTACCCTACTTAATTGTTTCTTCTCTACATCGACTTGAGATACCAGGTTGCCACTGGCCAAAAGAGACCGGAATTCTATCCCCGTTTCCCGAGAGGCGGTTCGCGCGAGTTCTTTCGAATCGATCCGGTTTCCCTTTCCAACATTTACGCCTTTGAGAAGAACTACACTCATTCTCTTACCTACCGGTGTTGGTCGATAAGTATAGGATTTCCGTCGGGATCTTCTAGGACAAGACTGCCTGGGCCGGAGTCGTTCGGGGTATCGATACTCACCGGCGTTATTCCTCGAGAAATCAATTCATCCCTTAATTTCCGAATATCGGTAAACCCATCGACATTTTGGGCCGACTGATCCCACCCGGGGTTGAAGGTAAGAATATTCTTTTCAAACATAGCTTGAAACAGGCCAATGACGTGGTCGCCATTTTTCAATATCGCCCAGCCCTGGTCCCCAAAATCCCCCAGGGGCCCAAAACCAAGTTTCTGGTAGAACTCCTTTGATACCTTCAGGTCTTTGACATTTAGGCTAATAGAAAATGCACCTAGATTCATGATTGCCTCCATCCTTTAGAGTATCACGTCTCCAACGAATATCGGGATTCTCGGCTTAATCGTTCCCACTGGTAAATCTCGGTCTTCCAAATAAGGCGATAGCCGTTATTCAAGGCGACTTTGAGGGAGCCAGGATTCTTATCCCAGGTTCGCCATAGGGGAACCCGCCCATTCTTAATGCAGGCTGCGGTCACCTCGGCGACCAGGGAGGTTCCAACTCCCCGGCCCCGAAAATCGGGACGAACCAAGATCCCTACGTCTGCGAGGCCTTTTTGCCAGACCCTATACCCGGCGTAGGCTACAAGAACTTTACCGAAATAGGCTATACGGATTTCCTCATCTGGATCGTCGACGTCGATCATTGCATCATCAATATCCGAATCCGAATTCAAGGTCAGAAACGATCTAGTAGCCTCTTTATCCCCGGGGTCAATAGAGCGAACCTCGAAACCTGGAGGGTAGGTATAAGGAATAATCTGATCGTCGTCCTTAATAAGATGCGGATAACGGTCCTCGAGTTCCCAGCCTTCAAATCGGGAAGCCAACTCCCCAAGGGTACACTGGCCAAGAAAGTCTGAGCTTAAAGCAGCAGCGGTTTCTGGAGATACCGAAATGAGGACCTTTTCTTTCGGTTGGGAAAAGTAGAGCTGATTTTTGCCCGAGAGATCTGGGTAGATTCTTATCGCGTTTCCAGGAACATCAAGTTCGGCGACTTTGATCTTGGAGATGTCGGCGAAAACAGAAAACAAGGTTTCCAGGGGCATGTTTTTCATGATCTTAGTCTCTCTTTCTTATTCCGTTCCAAGGCACTATATGAATACCTTTATAACTGGTCGCCGTCTCACCACTATAAATGAGAAAACACGAGTCGCTGGTCTGACCAGAAAATCGCTGCCAATCCTCGAGACCCGAGAGATAGTCGGTAGAAAAAGTACCCGATGATTTGATCTCATAGGCCCTTTGGGTTTCGTCATCGATAAGGTCTACTTCATGGCCCAGGTTGTCTCGCCAAAAATAGAGCTGGGGGTCAATTCCTTGGTTTAGTTTCGACTTGAGAATATCACTTATGACCAGGGACTCAAAAATGCTCCCCCTTAGGGGATGGAGAAAAAGACTTTGGGTCTCGTTAATTCCTAAGAGACGGGTAGCGAGGCCCGGGTCGACAAAATAGAGCTTTGGCGTTTTTACTAGCCGCTTTCCGTAGTTCTTATAGTAGGGTCGTAATAGGAAAATAATCCCTGCAGATTCTAGTACTGATATCCAAGCTTTGGCGGTATTGTGAGTAATTCCACAATCGGTCGCTAGGGCACTCAGATTCAAGAGTTGCCCTATTCGGGCGGCGCACATTTTAAGGAAGAGCTGAAACTGGGATAGATCCCGAACATTCAGAATTTGCCGTAGGTCTCGTTCTACGTAGGAGGTACTATAGTTTGTATACCAATCTCGAGGACTTACGTCTCGATCGAAGAGAGGAGGGTAGAAGCCCTTTCTACAGAGATCGAGATAACTCGATGGTAGTTTTTCAACCGCCATGAGCTCGGTCGTAGAGAAGGGCAACAGAGTAAGAAAGGCCGCTCGCCCGGCCAAGGACTCGGTCACACCGGCAAGAAGATCGAACTGCTGCGAACCGGTAACCGCGAATAGACCGGTACTTTTTTCTGAGTCGACTAAGGTCTTTAAGTAAGGAAATATCGAAGGAACATACTGAGCCTCATCGAGAATTACCCCATGTTCGTAGTTCTGAAGCAGGCCTCGGGGATCTTCCTTCGCTATTCGGGCGATGTCGGGATCTTCTAAAGACAGGTAAGGGAGGTTCGGGAATGCTTTCCGTACTAGGGTTGTTTTTCCCGATTGGCGGGGTCCGGTAATATAAAGTACCGGGAAACCCTTGGCCAAGCGGTGGAGGGTCGATTCTGCCTCTCTTGGTATCAAACTAAAGGACCTCGAGGGTTATAATATCACCATATCTACAATTTGTAAATTGAATTGCCAATTTGTAAGAGCCGACTCCGTGGTATAATTTGACAACCCAGGAGGGTCTTATGACACCTAGATCTCTGTCAAAAAATCTTCTCCAAGAAATCAAAGAAAGCTTCGAAGATCGGATTTGGAAAAGGGGCCGAGGCTATCTAGAAGATGGTCATATTGTCTCGATGAACTATCGACAAGGCACGTTTCATTTTCGGATTGAAGGTAGCGGGAGGACAAAATACGAAATCGATATAAACCAAGATATTTTTATCGGCGTAGTAGATGGATATTGTACCTGTCCTTATGACTACGAATGTAAACACTTGGCTGCTGCGGCTCAGCTTATTTTCCACGTATGCCAACATCTTCAGAGTGGAAAACCTACAGACTCATATATACAAAATAGCTGGATACCAATAATCTCTCGGGCCCTAGAAAATTACCTGCCCCACCCGATGCACTTTCGTGAAGACCCCGGCGAAGACAAAAACGCGGAATTCCTAGTCAAAGTACTCTTTGACCGTTTGGAACGCAGCTTCGAACTACAACCAAAAAAACAAAGCAAAACCGACGAAACAAGTACCCAAATAAAAAAGTACCGTGGGGGTATAGTCTTTTCCTTTGAAAGTTATTCTGTACCCCACCGGTGGGAATCCTACAATTTTCTCCCCAGTGGTTTTTCCCTGTTTCCCGTAAGTCAATATCGAAAACTCACGGGAGAGTATGGTGCCTTCGTCCGCTACTCACCAAGCCACCAGATAATCAATATGACCCCCACGATCCAGCGCCTACTCGCTGGATTAAGAAGGGAAACTCCCGGATCAGTTCCCTACGGCGACCTTCTCACGCCGGTGTTTTCTACCAACGACCTACCCCTCTTCTACACGAAGGGTTCGGACACTCGCGATTTAAAACCCTTGGATCGTTGGGTAGGCACAAGTGTGAGCGGATTTTTCGACATCGACACAGAAACAAGCCTTCGTACCTATCGCCCAAAAATCAAAGTCGAAATAGGGGAGAAATGGTACATTTTCGCCCCCGGTGGACCCGATTGTCATCTCCTCCTCTTTGGCAATAGTAACTTCCTACTCGAAGGAACGAATGGATGGATCCTGCAGTTACCTATTCTTACCTCGATGGCTCAAGACTTTCTCGTAGGTTTATGGGAGTATCCTTCAACCCTCTCGCTATCCGAAGCTCACGTTTTTGCCCAACGTTTTTCGACAATTGTCCCCTGGGATTCGCCTTTAGCCGAATCAGATCGACCGGTTATTCGACCGGTGACCGAACTCTATCTGGGCTCGGTAATACAACCAGGTACAAACAGTTATTATCTAGAAATCCTTTTCCAGTATCCTCAGGAAGATAGCTTGTTCAAAAGGGATTCAAACTTCGAGACAAAGTCTTCTCGAGAACTTACTAGAATCTTAAAGGAGTATCTAAGAAATCCCGAAGAAGGTCTTATGGCCGGCCCGTCTCGGGTTATCGATTGGCAGGTTCGACCTTTGGTTGTTTTCTTAGCCGATACCTTTCCCTCGTTACCCGAAGGTACCGAAGTTCGCGTCTATGTAGATAAAAAGCTTTTGCATGTTCGACCTTGCCGATATCTTCAGATCCTGAAGTCTTCGGGAATAGACTGGTTTGATCTTCGCCTAGGAACCGACGAAGGGCTAGAAATAACCCGAGATAACCTGGATTTTGCATCGGGTATTGTGTGGAGCCAAGGTCAGTTCTCCCGTCTTAGCCCCGAGGATTTAGAAAGAGCTCGGGATATTTTCTACAATAGCGAAGATATAACTGGTCTTGAATACTCCTCGTGGAACATGGAAGGACTAAGGTCTTTAGAAGAAGTTCGAAATATAGAAAACTTCCCGAAACTCTACGAAAAAATTCTGTTGGCTCGTCGCTTTTTGGAAGCCCAAAAAAGTCCTGTCCCTCTCTCACCCCTTTTCCAGGGATCTTTACGAGACTATCAACAAGCGGGTTATGTTTGGTTGTGGGCTCTCTACGAATCGAAGTTTGGCGGGATCTTGGCCGACGATATGGGGTTAGGTAAGACAATACAAATACTCGCGCTGATGAGTGCGGTTCTTGATTCAAACCCCAAAAGTACTCTGCTCATCGTTGCACCGGTCAGCACCCTGGGTAACTGGGAGCGGGAGTTCTCGCGGTTCGTACCCTCGATTACAGTCAACTCATATTATGGATCCCAAAGACGTTTTTCTGTTTCTCATCGTCGTCAGGTTGTCCTGACAGGGTACCAGACTTTGGCTCGGGACCGAGAGGTACTGGGTCAGGAAAACTGGGATCTCCTTGTTCTCGACGAGGGCCAATTCTTGAAGAATCGGCGAACCGACATCCGACAAACGGTCAAATCTCTGCGGGCCCGGTCAACGATTATCCTCTCGGGAACACCGATTGAAAATCGCATTGAAGAGTTATGGTCTTTGGTCGATATCGTTGCCGAGGGTCTGTTAGGGTCGGAAAAAGATTTTCGGCGGCGTTACACGAAGGATAAGGGCATAAATCGAGTTCTAGAACTCCAGAACCGGCTACGTCCCTTTTTGCTACGTAGAACGAAAGAACAGGCAGCGTTGGAACTTCCACCCCGGGAAGAACGACTCATTATGGTCGACCAAGATGAAGAAGAAAGGACCTACTATCTCGTGCAACAAGCACGATGTCGGGAAGAAATTGCCCGACTTATGGGCGAAATAACCGACAGTCAGTCGGCCTTTCGGGCTATGACCGAAGTTGTTCGATCGATTAATTACCTAAGAATTCTGGCTGTCGCCCCTCGACTAAGGGGAGGACAGGAAGACGGAACAAAAATCCGACGGGTCCTCGAAAAGCTAGAAGAAGCATTAGAAGAAGGCCATTCGGTCCTTCTTTTTAGTCAGTATGTTCAGGTCCTGCAAATAATCGTGGCCGAACTTGAGGCCCGATCAATAGAATACGCATACCTCGATGGTTCTCTGCCTCCGAAAAAACGAAAACTACAAATTGAACGCTTCACGAATAATCCGAAAACCCGCACTTTTTTACTGAGCATCCGTGCCGGCGGAACCGGAATAAATTTGGTCAAGGCAGACTACGTATTTATTGTTGACCCCTGGTGGAATCCTGCGGTAGAAAATCAAGCCATAGACCGAAGCCACCGGATTGGCCAGGTCAACCCGGTCTTAGCTACCAGATTTTTGGTTCGCGGTACGATAGAGGAAAAGGTTCAGACCCTTCAAGACTCCAAGCGACGCCTTTTCGATGAGCTTTTGAGCGACGGTTCAAGCGTATTTAGTCGCTTACATTCCGAGGAGATTCTTGATCTTTTCAATCCAAAAGAATAGCCCCCTACACCGCCTGGGGGTGATCGTCGCGTACCAGATCACCCAGTTCAGCCGCCCGAGCGTTACTGCGTACCTGTTCGACGTTTTTACACCCGGGAATGACGGTAGTAACCGCCGGATTCGAAAGGCACCAGGCAAGAGCCCACTGGGCCATCGGTACGCCTTCGGGAACCTCTTGTTTTCCTAGTCGCTCGACCTCTTGCAGTCGTCGTTCTACCATCTCCCGTTCGTGGCGACTTCGGACGTCGCTTTTATCGAAGATTGCTCCCGGTTTGTATTTTCCACTCAGGTAACCGCTGGCCAAGGGAACGCGGGCGAGAACGCCGAGGTTGTGTTGTTGGCACAGGGGAAGAACTTTCTGTTCGGGGGCCCGGTCGAGGCGGTTGTAGACAACCTGGATCGCTTGGGCGCCAACTGCAGGGGCCTTTCCAGTCTGATAGTCGTTCGTGTTTGAACCAATCGAGATCCCGATAAACCGCACCTTACCCTGGTCCTTTAGCCGGGCTAGCCGCTCCCAGAGCTCGTCGTTATCGAAGACGTCCTCACCCCCGGAATGGAACTGCAGAAGATCCACGTAGTCGGTGCGAAGGGCAACCAGCGAATCCTCGAGTTGCTTTGCAACTCCATCGGCGTCCCAGATCTGGTCCCGCTCGAAGGGAACGTGAAACTTGTGGCCAAACTTCGTGGCGATAAACCAAGAGTCCCGTTCGCCCGGAAAGGTCTCTTCCAACGCCCGACCGATAAACCGTTCCGAAAGATGGTCGCCGTAACATTCGGCGGTATCAATAAGGTTGATGCCAACTTCCCGAGCAGCGACAAACATATCGTTGACCTCGGATTGTTCGAAGTTCTTGCCCCACTCTCCACCAAACTGCCAGGTACCCATTCCAATAACTGAAACCGACTCACCGGTTGATCCAAGTTTTCTATATTTCATTATTCTACCCTACTACTCATGGGGGTATTTGGGAACCCAGGGGAGATACCAGAAATCCTTCTCCTGTACTGCCCCAAAATTAACAGGACGGAAAGTATAACCCTATCGATAGTTTCCCAAAAGAGATTTGCAGTGAGAACAAATACCACCAGTACTATGGTCGAGGGGACCTCCTATGTTTTACGTCAAGCTCCCAGTCCAATTAATTCAAATTTATAGTACTTCAGCTTCGCAAGTCTTTCTTTTAGCTCGCTGTACCGATAGTACGTTCGATTTCTCACTAAGGTATACAGCA
>Ga0210043_1000270_pt1 | contig 56130 bp, 25 predicted proteins | sample CryGeymet201501t_FD_183990 | JGI IMG/M metagenome (GOLD analysis project Ga0210043, IMG submission 183990) | Groundwater microbial communities from Crystal Geyser aquifers in Utah, USA - Crystal Geyser metaG 2015-01t (SPAdes) (version 2) | ecosystem: Environmental > Aquatic > Deep subsurface >... | reverse complement strand
ATTTAACAACTAAATTCTTTAACGAACTAACCCAACCAAAATTATCCTTAACATAAACCCCGTAAATATAAGTTTTCTCAACTAAATCACTAAACGACGTAGTAAAACTCCAACTAGTATCATTAACCTTTTCCAAACTAGACTTATACAACAACTCAATTTCTGGATCTGATAAAGTTCGATTCCACATCATCAAGTCGTCTATTTGTCCATAAACATTATTTCCAATAATTAAATCTTTAAATTCAGAAGAAAAACCAAATCCAAGCGCATTAAAATTTTCTGATAACTCTCCATTTTTATAAATTTTAGTTTCCCCATTTTTATAACTAACAATTACATTGTTATATTCTTCATCTAATTCTAAATCTTCAAAAGCATAATTAACTTGTAATTTTAAATCTCCCTCAAAAGTATAACTCGCCTCAAAAAAATCAGGATCTTTTCCAAAGAAATTACCCTTGTAAATTGATTTTGTTGGAACCCTAAAATTAAAATTTAAAAAACCAAGTTGTCCATAAGTATTATCTCCCCATGTCAAAATTCTTCCATCATTTAAAATAGCATAAGTAGAAAAATGTCCAAGATCGATTGAATCAAATTCGTAACCCACATCTACAAATAAAGGAAGATTACTATCTTCAAGATTTCCTTGACCTAATTGACCCATGTTATTTCTTCCCCAGCACACAAGTGAACCATTTACTAAAATTCCACAAGTATGTCTTGATCCAACACTAATAGAAGAAAAATTATAATTTCCATAAACAGGAGTTGGAATAGGTTTGTTTGCATCAGAAGTTCCATCTCCAATTTGGCCTTGAATATTAAGTCCCCAGCAAAGAGCAGTTCCATTTTGTAATAAACCGCAAGTATGTAATGCGCCACTTTGAAGATCAGAAAAAGTATAATTTTCATAATAAATATTTTGAGGAATATTAACCTGCCCTCCAGCAGTTCCATCACCTAATTGTCCTTGATTATCATATCCCCAGCAAAGAGCAGTTCCATTTTGTAATAAACCGCAAGTAGACCAAAGGTCATAAGGAGAAATTAAAGAAAAATTATAATTTCCATAAACAGGAGTTGGAATTAAAGAATCAGTTGGATAATTATTATCCCCGAGTTGACCATAATCATTATCTCCCCAGCAAAGAGCAGTTCCGTTTAACAAAATTCCACAGGTGTGACGTACACCTCCCCTAATACTTAAAAAAGTATAATTTCCATAAACTGGCGTTGGAATATCTCGTTCAATTGTTGTATTATCTCCTAATTGGCCATAGGTATTATCTCCCCAGCAAAGAGCAGTTCCATTTTGCAATAAACCACAATTATGCCGATATGCATTTCCAACACTAGAAAAATTATAATTTCCGTAAACAGAAACAGGAACATTACTACTAATCGTTGTATTATCTCCCAATTGACCATATGTGTTGTCCCCCAAACAAAATGCAGATCCAGATTCATTCAAAAAGCAAACATAATCTCCAATAGAATTAATTTTATAATATGAAGAATTAAAAAGATTTCCATAATAAAATAAAACAGGAGATGTAAAAAAAGAAGGTGTTTCTCCCTTTCCCAAAACTCCCTTCAAAGAAGATCCCCAAGAAACCAAACTCCCATCCTCTAAAATTCCAAAAATAGAATCTTTTCCAGAAGAAATAGAAGAGAAAACATAACTTGGACTAGAAAAAACAGGAGATAAAGCCAAATTTGTATTATCATTTCCAATAATACCAAAATAATTTGCCCCCCAACCAACTAGTGAGCCATTTGTTAAAAGTCCCAAATATCCCCAATAATAAGGTGTTAAATCTAAATAAGTATAATTATAATCAACATAAGTTGGAGTCCAATGATTAATATTATCTCCAGTTCCAAGTGCTCCCCAAGGTTGAATTCCTCCCGCACCACTTTCTTGATTTCCCCAACACATAGCTAAACCATTTTGTAAAATTCCACAAACATTTTCATTTCCAGCAAATATTTTTGAAAAGTTATAATTTCCAGAAACTAAAGTTGGAATCAATGTAACATTATTGTTTCCACTTCCAACTTGCCCATTTTCATTTCTTCCCCAGCAAAGAGCCGTTCCGTTTTGTAATAAACCGCATTCTTCTGAATCTCCTGTAGTAAGATTTGAAAAAATATAATTTCCATAAACTGGCGTTGGAATATGTCTTTCTATGGTTGTATTGTCACCAATTTCTCCAAGGTCATTACTCCCCCAACATAGTGCAGTTCCGTTTTGTAATAAACCACAAGTATTATGTCTTCCACAATAAAGGCTAGAAAAATTATAATCTCCATAAACTGGCGTTGGACTTAATCTTTGTGTAGTTGTATTCTCTCCTAGTTGCCCATTACTGTTCTCTCCCCAGCAAAGAGCAGTTCCGTTTTGTAATAAACCGCAATTATGATATGAATTTGAATAATCTTCACGACAAAAAGAATCAAATTGATAATTAATTGAAAACTTTTTAAAAATAGAAGTATCAATAGCCGTGCCATCACCTAATTGTCCAAATTCATTATTTCCCGTACAATAGACTTCTCCCCCTTCACTAAGTAAACAAGCCGTATGACCAAAAACAGAAACTTGTTTTATGTCAAGTTTATTACCCTTCTTAATCCACATACTGATTGTAAACTCATCAACATTAAAATCCTCTGAAGCTGAAATATTAATTCCTTCACCCTCGCTAAAATTATACGCTCCGCCGTATTTTCCAGAAGAAACATAACTTGCACCACCTAAAACACTTCCATTGTGCCCGTAACGACTTAAATCCACGACAACTGAATCATTTTCACCTAAATTAGAATTATTATTAAAATCCATCATCAAAATCAAACTTCCGTCATAAATACTGTAATTAGCTTTATCCCAACTAAAAACTAAATCAAATAAATTTGTAACATTAAAAAAATTTAGAGTAACTTCAGTATTGTCTGTATTAATTTCAGAAGAAGGGCTCAAAAAATTAAAACTTAGAGAACTAACAAACACTAAACTAAATAATAATACTAAAAATATGCTCTCCCTCTTTTCCATACAAAAATAATGTAATATACCCTTATAAAATTTTTCTACTAAAAAATTTCCAAAATTGTTTTAATTTTCATTAGAGTTAGACGCAGTTACAAAAATTTCGCCGTGTAGTTATCATGACATAAGAAATTTTTTAACAAGTATAAATCAATAAAAATTAAAAAACCTCAACATAAAAAACAGCTTCAGAAGTAATCCCAGAATATTCACGAAGCATTGCAGGAACTCTCATTTCATAATCATACGTTCCATAATTTCCAACTGTATCTTTTTTTATTTTACTAACAAAAACTAAATCTTCTTTTTCTGTTGTATCATATTCATTATCCCCTGAATCCGAAGAATCCCAAAGTATTCCAGTTTGAAAATTTAAGTTACTAGTTGAGTTAGTCATAAGTATATTATTAATAGTGTTTCCAAAAATCATTATGTCTTCAGTTCTATAAGGAGTCCCGCCATTCAAATATAAATTAGAAACTGAATCTGAAAATCCGTTCATTGAAAGTAATGTGTCCGCATCACTAAAGTCATCAACTGAATCAGTTAAAGTTTTTGTCTTTCCTAAAGGCAATAAATCTCCCCAAGAAATAACACTTCCCTTATCACTAACAAAAACACTTCCATTTTGAAATCCACTTGCATCCCAAACCAAGATGTCTCCTTCATCAATTGCTAAAGAATAATCAACTGTTCCAGTAATGTCACCATAAAAGAATTGCCATGCCCCAACACTCAAATTCTTTGAAAATAAATTATTACTTTCATTTGATTCACTAAAAGAATTATCCCAATCAACAACAGCATAAATTTCATTAAGACCAATTTCCATTATTAAAACAGAATCAACATAAACAGTTTCACCAACGCTAATATTAATTGTCTCATTGTAAACTTGCACTCCAGTTAAAGGATAACCAGAATAAAATTCAACTAAAACATTTTTAGAATCCGCTCCTCCAACATTCTCAATTGTTGCATTAAATAAAACACCTTCATTTTCAACAGGAGTAGAGCTGTTAACCGTCACATCACTAATTTTAAAATCAGGGGTTGAATAAGTAAAATTTCTTGTTTCACTATTATTATAGTTATACGCTCTGTCCCAGCAAGTAACATTCCAACTGTGTTCTCCAATAGTTAAACCAGAAACTGATTCTGTGTTGTTAGTATTGTTCGTAATCCAAATGTTTTGCTTTCTTCTAACAGCATCAACATACAAGTCACATTGAATTGCAACATCTAATGCATCAACAACTCCCCAAGTAAAGTAAACACTTCCAGCATTTGAATCAACCTTCTCATCATCTTTTGGACTAACCAAAATAATTGAAGGCGGAGTTATATCATAAGTAAAATTTCTATACTGACTCATGTTAAAATTTAAATCCGTATCAAAACAACCAACACTCCAATTATGTTTCCCTTCTATAATTCCAGAAATTGTAAAATTATTAACAACATTCTTTACAACCCCTTCATCAGTTTCTTCAATCGAGTCATCAATATACAAACTACAATTATTTAATCCAAGTGAATCTACCGGAATATAACTAAAATTAATTGTACTCAAATTTGTTCTAAAATCATTTACTGGAGAAGTCAAATTAATTTGTGGAGGAGAATAAACTGTGAAATTAATTTCATTTGTAATATTCAAGTTCGTTGCATTATCCACACAAGAAAAACTATATGTGTGATTTCCATCAACAAGTAAAACATTTGCTATATTTGTTCCGTTGACAAATTCCCCATAATATTCTACATCTCCATCGATACTTAAGTTACAAAAAATAGAATCATCCAAATTTTCTGAAATATTAAATTCAAAAGAAACATTGTTATCATCAATTATTTCATCTTGTACTGGAGAAATCACATTAACTAAAGGTGCATGTGTATCAACGTATAAAGTTCTGTTTTCACTTGCACCAATCATTGAAGTCAAATCAGTAACATTTATACTCCAATTATAAATTCCGTCACTAAATCCAACAACACTAAAAGAATTATTTATTCCACTTGTAACGAGACTTTCATTTTCCATGTAAACCAACCCATTAATTATTAATTCTGTTTTCAAAAATCCTTCATCGTCTTGTGGGAAATATACAAAATCAAAATTACTTTCATTCACCCATTCAAAATCAAGTGGTTCAACTAAACTAACTCCTGGAGCAGTATACTTTGTAAAATTATAAGTCAAGCTTGTATTTGAGTTCTCTGCTAAATCAACACAAAACAAATTCCATTCACGGTAACCATCTAAAATTCCTGAAACAACCCTTGAAATATTTGTATTATTCATAACAGAAATATTTTCATCAACAACATTTGAATCAACACTCAAATTACAAATAACTTCTTCACTAACTAAATCAAAAACTTTGAATTCAAAAGTAATATTTGATGAATACAAATCTTCTCCATTTGGAGAATAAACTTCTATTGTTGGAGAAAGGTTATCAATAAAAAATACATTTTCTAAACTTGAATTACTAAGTCCGTAAGTGTCACTGCAATTTACATAATAAGTATATCTTCCGTCGTTTAATCCTTCAACTTCTAAATTATTTATTGAATCTAAAACAATTCCTGAACTAACTGTTGTATTCGCTACACCATTCAAATAAACAGTACATGAATCAATTCCAGTATTATCATGAGGAATAAAGTCAACGATAAATGAATTACCTTGAGCGTAAGTTGAATTTGTATTGTTAATTGAAACATTTGGATATTCTAAAACATTTACAACTCTTGTTTCACTAATTCCAAAATTATTTGAATCATCAGAACAATTCAAGTACCACTCTTTTGGTCCATCACTTAAAGTTAAAGAAGTTTGATTTGATATTTCTCCACTATTCGTTGAGAAAATCAAATCTTCAACGCCTTCAATATAAATACTACAATTCAAAACTGAATCAATTGTGTCTGTTACATTAAATTGAAAATTTACTAAACTCGTTGATGAATTACTATTGTTTTCTGGAGAAAGTAAATTAATTGTTGGAGAATTTGAATCTACTCCAAAAGTTCTGTTTTCAGTTGAAACCTTTGTCAAACTTAAATCATAACAGTCAACACTCCAATTATAATATCCTTCATTAAATCCAAAAACAAAAAATGAATTGTTCTCTAAAATTTCAACCGAACTATTTGTTGAATTTACTTCGCCATTAATTAACAAATCACAATGATTAATTCCTGAATTGTCTTCTACAAAATAAATAAATTCTAAATCTCCATCTGAATCAACATAATTATCTTCAGGCGAACTTAAATTAACGCTTGGAGGAGTGTCAGTAATTGTAAAAGACCAAGCATCTGTTAAAAAACTTCTAAATGAATTGTCATAACAAGTTACTTCCCAAAAATGCTGTCCGCCTGAGAGCCCCGGCGTTGTTACATTTGCACTTGAACCATTAGTTACATTAACTGTTCCAATAACTTCTGAGTCCAAAGTAACATTACAGATTAATTCATCATCGTAATCATCACTTGCATTAAAAGTCAAATTCAAAAAACCAACGTTGTGACTACTTGTATCAAGAGGATAAATTAAATTAACAACAGGATTTCCTAAGTCAACATTAATTGTTCTAGTTTCACTAAAGTTTGTTGAAGCAACGTCAGATAAATTAACACTCCATGTATGAACTCCTGCTGATAATCCATTAATTGTAAAATTATTTATTCCAGAAGTAACAATTGTTGAATTTGTCATGTTAACAACTCCATCCAAAATAAATTCTACTAAAGAAAAATCACCATTCAAATCTGTTGCATTATAATAAAAGGTGTATGTACTACTATTACTCCAAGTATTATTTGTCGGAGAAATTAAACTAACTGACGGTGGAACTCCAGATTGTACACTAAGAACACTTTGTGCATTTGCTAACATTTTTTTTAATCCACTAGTAACATTTATTTTATAACTTCCAAAAACATCCGTTGAAATTAAACTATAATTAAAAAATCCATTTTCATCAGTAAACAAACCAGAATAACTAACATTAAAAAATTGTAATTGTGGATCATACGTTGAATTGAATGCACCCATTTCTACTTTATATTCCAAATATCTTGAAACGCCAAAGGAATCAGTAATGTTTTCTCCATTCAAAACTTCTCTCCAACTACTCCAAGTTGTTTTATCATTTGACGTTCTAACATAAACTAAAATTCCCGCACAATCACTTGAACTAAATGAAACTGATAACCGAGGCCTTTCATTCTGCGTTGCATATTCACTACTTCTAAACAAAACATTTCCTGAACCAATTGGATGTATTACAAAACCATTATTATCAATTGCTCTACTAGACCATCTTTGAACAGTATTAGTAACATCAAGAGCTTTTATTCCAGTAGTTGCCGTTGACATAGAACCAAGAGAAGTTGTATTTATCGAAGGAGAAGTTGCAACACCAAGTGAACTCCAAAGGTCTTCACCATTTCTATAAGTATATGTCGCTTCATTCTCCGTCCAATTTTCTAAAACTTCATAAAAGTTAGGATTGTCCCCAGTATCATAAACACTAAGTCTAAAAGTTGCACTACTAATTGTTGAGCCATATGGAATCTTGTTTTCACCAAAACCTAAAATATCATTAAATTTTACTAAAGAACGTTCTGTATCTGGAGATGAATCAACTGTCAAATAATCAACACCACCATAATTTGTATTTGGATTCAAACTTGTAATATATGTATCCTCCGTTCCCGAATAAGAATTGGTGTCTCCCTCTTGATAATCAACACTACCAGAACAAGGTTGAGAAACAGTTTGCCAAAAAATATTTCCCCAATCAACTCTAGCCCCAGCATCTAAAACACCAGTAAAACTACCAGAAGTATTCGCTCCATCTAAAGTAAATTCTCCAGAAGAATAAGTAACATTATCATAAGTTGACAAAATTTTTATTTCGTCTTCAGTAAAGTTAAAAGAATTTTGTGAAGAACCTTGATTAGTTAAATTTGTAAAAGGAATAAATAAATTATCCATCCAAAAATTAATTGCATAATTCTTTATTGCAGTTCCATTAGAAAAATTCAAATACCCACTCATAAAAATATCTTCATTTCCAACGGAAACAGAAGGGTTTAAATCCAAATTCAAAATTAATTTTAAAATATCAAATGTTCCATTATACGAATCAACTAAACCAGTAGAATCATTAGCATAAATTGTATAATTATAATTCTCCCCAAAAGTTTCATCTGTTTCTACATTTGTACTCCACCAATCTCCAAATAAATTATCAAAGAAAATAATTGTTTTTTCTACTCCGCCAATTACATTTTCCCAAATAACAACCCAAACAGTTTCTGTATTTGCATCAGTAACATTAACATTCAATGTTAAATTATCTCCTGAATACAATAAGTTTGAGCCATCAACAATTTCACCTTCCTCATTTGTTTGATTCAAAAAAGTTATTACTGGTGCAGCAGTGTCAACACTAAATGTAACACTTGTATAACCCATCATTCCCGACGTATCATTAGCGTAAATTGTCCAGATGTTTTCTCCATCATTAGAACTAATTCCAGTTATATTTTGATTACAATTTACCGTTGTATTTGTAACTCCACCGTTTAAACTATACCAACAAGTGTCAAGGGTCGTTCCTTGTGCATAACTAACTGAATAATTCATTTCAGTTATTTGATAATTATAAACATACGTTTGCGGATATAAAATTTCAACTGTTGGAGGAGATTGCCAAGTAATGTTTAAGTCGGTAAAAGAAATATTTACTAAATCAATTGCTGAATAGAGAACTCGATAAATTAAATTTGAACCTGGAGTAAACCCTGAAACACTTCCCCCATTAGTTGCACTAACCCAACTGTTTCCATTGTCAACACTTAATTCTAAACTAATATTATTATTTGCATCAACTCCAGTCTCAGTCCAACCAACATAAGAGAAACTAGTTACAGGTTGACTTGTGTTCATCGTGTAAGAAGTAAAATTCCCTTTTCCTCCAGCAACAACACTTTTAACTTGCATCAAAGAAACACCATACATTAAATTTTCAAAAGTAGGACTTAAACTTGACCAATCTTGTGTTAAACTATAATCTGCTCCAGAAATAGAATAAACCATCGCCCTTGATGGACTCAAATAACTAACAGCCGTATTTGTTCCATCAACATAAAAAGTGACTAAATAATCTTTTGAAGAATCAATATTATATTCTAGCCAATCAGTATAATAATTACTTGAAGAAGGAATTACATAACTACTCGCTCCACCAAAAGTTAATTGATGCCAAGTTCCACTAACACAGTCACTAGTTGTTCCGCTTCTCTCACAAATGCTTGGATTATTTACTCCAAGTGTTCCATCTGTTCCAGAAATAAAATTAATTCTAACATAATCTCCACTAGCGTTTATTGTACTTCCTTCTAAAACATTTCTATACGAATAAGTTGTTCTTCCACTGTTTGACCAAGAAGTGTCAGCAGTTTGAACTGTTGCATCCCAATTAGTTTCTTCTGTTGTGTTAGAATAAGTTTCATAAAAAGTTACATTTCCTTCATTCCATGTTACTCCATTTATTTCTTTTATAGAAGAGTCATCCGTAAAATTATCAAAATAATGTTTATCAAAATTAACAGTGAAACTAGTTGAATTACTTGAAAAAGTTCCAACACTGTTATTTGCATAAAATCTAATTGTTTGAGCACCTTCACTTAAAACAACAGGAACAATATTACTTCCACTACAACTTGTACAAATTGTTTGATTACTCCCGCCATTTATCGACATTAAAAGAGATAAAGCATCCCCTACTAATGTCACGTTTAATATTGGCGTATAATCTTGTTCAATTGGTGTGTTAATTCCTTCAATTAAAATTTCTGGAGGAGGCTCAACACTATTTGACCAAGAGACATTCAAATCAAGTAATGAAATTAATGAAATATCTTCAAGTTCAAAAAATACTCTATAAACAAATTTGTCTCCAGTGATTATTGAAAATAATCCATTATTTTTTGTTGCTTCGTACCAATTGTTTCCATTGTCAGCACTAACTTCTACCCGAAGAGAATTGTTAGAATTGTCTTTATATTCATTCCAAGTAATATTTGTAAATTTAGTTATAGTATCAATTAAATCAATTGCATAAGAAGTGAAAATTCCGCTCTTCTTCCCTCCAGTAATTGAAATTGAAAAATTATCATGCCTTGCTTCATCATTAATATCATTGTAAATACCAACGTAACCCACAGGAAAATAAACATTACTTGCACTCGTTGCCAAAACTCCATTTACATAACAAGAAACTGTATGATTTTTTATTTCAAGTAACATATCATTCCAAGAATATGTTGAATAAGAAGTCCCATCGCTATAACTTGATAATGTTGATTCAGAGCCATCAATAACTTGAACTATTTCAGCATCAATTGGAGACTGTTGACGAACTTGACACCTATAATAATTACTAGAATTCTGATACCCAAATAAAAAACCAGAATAATCATTATCTGTTGAATACAGTCTATAAGTGATATTGTAATCAGTTTCATTGTCAATTGTAAAAACATTATACACTGCCAAAGAATCAGTCGCATCTTGTCTTTGTGCTAACTCATTATTAGTATTTATTTGCCATTGACCTCCAATTAAAGACCAATCTTGTGAATTTTCAAATTCTTCAAAAAGTATTGTCTCATTTTTCAATTGAAGAGTAATGTTTCCATTTAACGCTTCAATTTTTTCACTAGAAGAGATTGCAGAATCATCATTAAACGAATCATAATAATTGTTATTCATATCAACATTAAAAGAAACACTTTTATGTCTTACTTCTCCCATCGGGTTACTTGCATAAACATTAACAACATAATCTGCTTCTCTCAAATACAAAACTTCTTCATCTGAAAAATTACAATTATTACACAAAGTTTGATTAGCTCCGCCATTAATATTATACCACAAATCTTTTGCGTCCCCCGTTAAATCAATATCTAAAACAGGAGTCGCATCATTTATTGATCCTGCTGTTGGATAATTAATTGTAATGTTAGGTAATTCTTGATTAACTGAAATTGTTACATTCCAAATGTTTGTAATATTGCTAATACTTGCATCGCTTGTCAAATTTGCATAAGCAAAGAAAAAATATTCTCTGTCAATGTCCCCTGTTGCATTAACATAAAACGTAACAATTTGACTTTGACCAGAAGACAATGAATTAGTTGTCAAGGGGTTTGATGTTGCATTTGTATAAAAGGGCGTACCCGAACCAACAGGAATAATTCCCTTTTCCATACTTGGGGTTGTTGTCGTGAAATTAACTGAATCAATATACCAACCTTCCCTAGTTACACTACTATCTGAAAAGAAATGGAATCTAAAAGTAATATTTTCTCCAGTTATTTGAGACATATTTAATACAACTTGTTGAAATGAAGTTGCACCTCCAACAGTAGAAGACCAAATATCTTCTCCATTAATTAAATCTGGTCCACCACTATATTCTTGATATTGATCATTATACCCTCCAGAAATAAAATTATTAAACTTTTGCCAAAGTCCACCATCTAAACTATATTCTAATACTCCTCCATCATAACCTGGTTCAGTAAATAAATAATGATAAAAACTAAACGTTGAATTTCCTTCAATTTCATAAGTTGGCGTAACTAAAATAGAATCTGAAAGAGATAAATATGCAGCAGCTTCAATATCCCCACATTTCCATGCATATGTTCCATTGTTTGTACTCTCTGTACTAATGTGCCATTGGTCATTCTTTTCATTCAAAGGAAAATGTTCAAACCCTTCTGTCCCAGTTTCAAAATCATTATATGTTTCAATAATGGGATCAAGAGTTACATTAACAGTCCCACAATTTCCACTCAAACATGTAACATTTAATGTAACATTAAAGAATGCATCTTTTTCAACATAAACAGAACTTGACGTTGGATAAATTAAACTCAAGCCAAGAGAATTCGGAATCACTTCTTCTAAAACAAGTAAACCTGAACTACTCAAAGTTTGACCATTCAAATAAGAATCAGTTGGAGTTATTTCACAAGAAAAACTGTCTCCCACTTCTGTTTCAGAACTAGTTATATTTTGAAATCCTCCAGCTTCTAAAGAATTTATTTGTTCGGGACTCAAAACAAAATCAAAAACTAAAAGTTCATCCAATGAACCAACAAAATATGCTGGCGTTCCCCCAGTGTCTTCAATTCTACCAAAACTACTAAAAGAATTAGTTATACTTCCAGTGTCAGAAATTGCATTTGAATTTAGTGTTCCATCAACATAAACTTCTACTCTTCCCGAAGAAGAATCCCTTGTTAAAACAACATGATGATAAGTGTTATCATTTATTGCCGAAGTTGATTTTGCATTTGCTCCATTACCTACAGTTATTCCAATGTGCCCAGAGGCATCAATCCAACCCCAAAAAATATCATTTCCTCCTCCAGATTCTTCAATACCTGTTACACCAGGAGCTTGCCACATTGTATCGCTTCCTGTTTGAGAAGTTTTTATCCAAAAAGATAAACTAGCTGTTCCTCCTAAAACCGAAGATAAATCCACGAAAGAATTCAAATAACTTGAACCATCAAACGTATAAGCACCAAAAGAATCATGACCACTAGAACGATTAAATACAGCACCAATAGAGCTAACATCGTATGAATTTCCTGAAAAGTCCTTCGTTGATTCATTACCTTCAAAAGGCAAATTTATTGTTGCAAAGCTAGTTCCATTCTTATCCCAATTAAAAATATTTTTAACACTGTCCCCATCAAAATCATTTGAGTTTTGAGAAATACAAGTTAAATTTTCTGAAGTCATATTTGTTCCAAGACTAGAATTAATTAACGGTGTTGAATGTGTTGGGGCATCATTCCCAATATATGTAATTCTAACTTCAACTTGTGAAACATAAACTGTTCCCGTGTTTGGACGAAAAACTAAAACTCCCATATCCAAATTTGAAATGTCACTCCATGTCCATGTTGAAGGAGCATTAGTGTCTGTAGTTATATCATGCCAAGAAATATAATCAGCAGTACTATATAAAATATTTCCAGGGTCATAACTTGAACCAGTTCCTCCAGAAAAAACAGGCCTAAGACCTGCACGAATTGTAACTCCATTGTTATTTTTACGACCAAAATATCTTACTTCAACTTGTGAAATTTCACCCAAGTTTGAAGAAGTACAATTGTTTGCATTAAGAGTCTGAAGTCCACCATTGTCATTATCACTAGCATATGTTCCAGTGTTTCCGTCAACCATATTCGCTGGAGTTGTATCCCAATTAGTCGAAGAATAAGAATTAAAATAACAAACTTCATATCTGAAACTAGGGTCAACTACATAATCAAATTCAACATTCCCAATAACTTCTAAATCAAAAACATCTTCTTCACCAACAAGAGAACTAAGTAAAACTTTATATCTGTCATAGTCTCCAATCACTCCAAACTTTGCAATTAATTCTTGTGAATCTTTTTGATAAACAAAAATTGTACCATTTCCACGAGCATAAACTGTAATATCATTTTCATTTGTTAAATTCTTTTCAAAACTAACACGTAAATATTCTTTATTTGAAATATTTGAAAAAACATAATCTTGCTCTTTAACTAAATCATAAACTTCCTCGATAAAAGTTCTATTTTCATCCAAATGCTCTGCCTTTGAAATTAAAATAACTTCAAAAGTTTGAGTAGACAAATGTGGAACTGTCCAACCAATTTCATCAATCAACCCGTTGTTATTATTATCATAAACTTGAAAATCTAAATACCTTCCTTCTTCTTTCCAATAAATTTTAATTAAATCTTTTTCAGACAACTTATACCTTTCAGTTACATTTGTAGTTGTAAAAACATTCTCATAATGAAAATCAGAAGAAACAACAACTTCCTTTTTTGTTTCAGATAATTCTTTTTCTTTTTTTACTGGAGCAGGAGTTTCATAATTTATTTCTGTAACCTCTCCTGAATCAATTAATATTTTTTTTTCTGTTTCAATAGATAAAACTTTTTTCAAACTGTCAAGAACACTTGTTTCTAAACTATAATTTACTTCGGCTCCTTCTTGAAAAACTTTAATATTTTCACTGTAAGAAGGAAGTGTCAGAACTGTTTCATTTTCATTCAATGTAACATTCTTTTGCCATTTAACTGGTTCCCCAATTTTTATTTCTTCAAGTAAAACAGATTCATTCTCAACAAAAGTTTCTTCATCATCAGAAATATTTTCAACATTATTATTTTCCTCAACTTTTTGTAAAACCTTTTCTTCCAACTTTTCTTCACTAGAAAAATTATTTTTTACTAAATTAGTTTCTTCATTTATTTCAGAAAAAACTTCAATTGTTTTTTTATCCTCTTTGAGTAAAGATTTAACATTAAAATTATATGTTCCAACATAATTTAGAGGAAACAAAAATATATCCTCGCTTCCTTCCTTAATTAAAGTTGATTCAGGTGTAATTATTTTTAGTGTATAATTAATATAATCTTTCAAATTTATTTTTACTTCATCTCCTAAAACATAATTTTTGTCTTCAATAAAAGCATAAGTAAAAACACTCGAAAACACAATTAGACTAACCAAAAACAAAATTAATAATTTAACCTTCCCAGATTTATCTTTAAGAAAATTCATTTTGTTTGCCATAAGTTAATCCTCCTAAATTTAAATTCTCTTCTCTTCCCTGTCTCAAATATTCATAATAACTAGAAATTTTTTGCACAATTAGGGCGGGAGGGACGCGTAACAAAAATTCGGGTCGTGAAAGATATTGCAAAAAATTTCCAAAATAAAAATCTTGCTTCCAGCTTCCAGCTTCCAGCTTCCAGCTCACTTCGTTTGCCATAAGTTAATCCTCCCTATTCTAAATCCATTTAATTTTCCCTCGATTTGTAACATTAAGCAACGAGTTTGAATTGAATGCCAAGGTTTATTTAATTTTAAAGATATATCTTGTGTTGAAAGAGGTTGAGAACTAGTTTTCAAAATTTTTAAAACATTCGTCTTTATTTCATCCCCTTTGTTTCCCCCATTAACCACTTGATTCTCACCCGACAATATAAAACAAAAATTCTTTTTAAAGATTACCATGTTTAGTATGAAATATCGTACGATGTATCGCAAAAATGAAAATAAAATTAATTGTCACTCAAGGATAAAACCAAATCTTTATTAAGATAAAATATTTTACTATATTTCCTTCCTTCATGGAAGGAATCGTTAATCTTCGGATTAACTTTGAATTACCTTCGGGTAATTCTTTGAGTAGCCTTCGGGCAACTCATCGAGCCGACTTATGTCGACTCTGAGCCAACTTCGGTTGACTCCATCTGAAAACTTGTTTTCAGATGACTAACAAACTTCGGTTTGTTAGATGCCAGACCTCGTGTCAGGCTAAACCAAGCTTGTCTTGGTTTTGGCAAACTTCATGTTTGTCAAGGAGGGGAACGAACTTCGGTTTAGAATCCCCCTCCATTTTTATTTTTTTAAAAAATATTTTTTCACAACTCACTAATAACTGCTTTGTGCCCAAGAACATTCCAATACCATTGAACAATTCTGTCCCAAAAATTCAATTTTGTTTTAACTCCATACATGACAACCTGACTAAAGAAAGGATTGTTTAGAGAAGAAAATTTTGAAGTTTCACCTTCATTAACGACATTTCCATTCAACTTGAAAAAATTTCCTTTGTTATCAACCCCATAAAATTCAACTTGACGATATTTTTTATTAAATTCAGTTTCATTAAATTCAAATTCAAAAGAAAAATCTTTAACATTGTCTCCCAAATTGTTTTCAAGTAAATAACTTCCCAAATAATCTAAACTCCTATTGTAAATTTTATTTTGAAACATAAAAGAAACCAAATCAAATGCTCCACGATTAGTAAAATTATTTGAATAAAGTGCTACTGTTAAATTTCCCTCCTTGTCAATTAAAGGAAACTTATCTGAAACAGAAGAATAATTAGTAAAATTATTTTTATATTTTCCTCCAGAGCCACCAGACTTTTTACCTAAAGAAGGAATTAATTCATAAACATTAACAAAAGTTTCTTCTAGTTTTTCTCCACCAAGTTCACTTACAAGATAAAATTCTCCTAAAACATTTGGATGAATAGTATAACTAAAATCAAAACTATCCCCGTTAACTTCCCAAACAATTACATTATATTTTGAACTTGAGCTTGTCATCTTTCCGTTATTTGAAATATATAAAACTTCAAATTCAACTGGAACATATTCCTTGAATTCAACACTAACATTGTCACTAATTTCTCCATGAAGATTAATTGTTTTCTCTTCTCCTTTCTTCACGCTTTTTTCAATAACTTTTTCAAACTCAACATTCTGAACAATAAAAAAAGAAAAATTCTTTGAAAAATTACAATCAAAATAAAAATTATCCTTTTTCAAACTAAATGAATCATTAAACGAATTAAGTTTTTCACTAAAAGGATCAATTAAAACAAAATCATTAGTTAAACCAACCTCGCAACTTCTCAATTTTTGTTTTGGCTTTATGTAGTAACTAAAATTAAAATAACTTGAACTTAAATTTTTCCACTCTATACTGTAATATCCATCTTCATCATAAACACGCCCGCCATCTGAAACATTAAAGACTTCAAATTCATCAGGAATATAATCAACAATTGAATTCACACCAGAAGATTTTTCTCCATAATAATTAACAAAAAAAGAATTTTCATTTGAGTAATACATTTCTTTTTCAAATAAAATATATTCTCCTAAAGTTGAAGAAACATATTCTCTACTTCCACCTTTAATCCTTTTACCAACGTGACAATCAACCAAAAAATCCCAATTATTTTTTCCAAAGTTTCCTTCAAAAGTATTTCTATAGTCACACCCATCTTCACAAAAGTTTTCATAAGTTAAAGGATTACCTTCAAAAAAAAGCCCAAAATCACAATCATCATAAACATTCAAATCTAAATTAACAAGCCCATCATCTGAAACATATAATTGTTTTATTGGTTCATTGAATTGTATAACTTCTCTTAATTCCATCTTTGGAAAAATATCACAATCCGTGCAAGAATAATATTTATTATTCTCTAAACTCAAATTCATTTGAACTGGTCCTGCCATTAGCCCTTCTTGAAAATCCAAAATTTCTGATTGAACAACTGAACTATCTAAAAAAATCGTTCCATTATCTATAACATTACTAAATGAATAACGATTATTTTCAGGACTAACATAAACTTCAACATAACGATTTGTATCATTTGTATCATAAACAAAAACCTTTTGCCAACCCGCTTGAATTCCGTCACTAGACACAACTTCTCCCCCAATTGTACTGGCCGAAATTAAATTAACCATAAATATTATCGCAAATAACAAAACCATTCCAAAAATTATTTTCTTTTTTTCTTTCATTTTCTTATTTTTATTTTTATTTTTCTTCCTTTTTAATTTTCTATGTTCTCCACCATTGCTTCCAAAAATTTCTTTTGCTTCAAGCTACAAACTACCAACTACTCACTACATACTATAAACTACTACTCTTGCCTCCATACAGTGTCTTTAACAATACTAATTTCATAACCCTCTTCCATTTCTATTTGCGCCCCACCAAGGTAAGACACATTAATCCAGGGGAAAGGATTTGGAATTAAACCTTCACTAATTTGTTCTTCTGAATTCCAACGAGTAATTGTATCTTCTCCATCAATACTCTCTGCAAGTTGAGTAGTGTTTTTTAACACCGTTCCAGCATACATGCTAATCCAATGTTTATTTGTTTTCGTTAAAGTTTCATCATACAATAAAGTTATATCTTGTGGAGTGTAAACTTTTCCAACACTTGACCAATTAATTTCGGCTGGACCACTTTCATTTAATTCAACTTCATAACCTTCTCCAGGAGAAATGTCAAAATTACATGCAGTTTCAGTACAAGAAAAACTTTCAGGACAACTAAACTCATCACAAGTAACCCTCTTTTGTGTTAATGAATCAAACTTAGTTATAGAAGTTATTCCAGTCACCTCATTTAATGTGTCATTTGCATTTTTCAAGTCACTAAAATTAGTTGGAAACCCAATCCAGTTTCTGTCCTTAATTGAATAAATTCCAGACGGGTTGTGTTTCAAAGTATAAACGTGTGCACCAATAATTTCTTCACTCATATTACTTGAGGAAGGATTCCATGCTTCAACTTTGTAAAATCTTCTTTTGTTTCCAGAGAAAGTAGTGTCTGTATAATTACTGTTTATAACTTCATCTAATAATGTGAAACTAGTTGCATTTTCTCCAGAATAAATTCTGTAACTAACAGCATCAACACTGTCAGCCCAGTCAAAGAAAACATCCCCCGTTCCATCATTTGCTGTTTGAGTAATGTTAACAAGAACTGGTTCAGTCGTCGGTAAATATGCACTAAAAGTATAATTTAAACTCCCAGCAGAATTTCCATAAATATCATAACAGACAACTCCCCATTTGTAAAATCCGCTATTTGAAACATTCACTGAAGTGAAATTGTAATTTCCATAAACAGTTTGATTTAAATGCCATCCAGTTGACCAATTTCCATACAAGCTACAATTACTAATATCATTTTCATCACTAACTGAATAATTAAAAGAAGGAATCAAATAAGTTGAATAATTGTAATAATCTGTAGGACTAACTAAAGTTAAATTTGGTTTATTCAAATCTTTAATTTCAACGCTAAACCACGCATTTGTGCCCGATCCAAGACTAGAACCTTTTTGTAAATAAATTGTATTGTTATCATAAATTTTATTTGTTGAGTAAGCAGTTGAATATGATGTCGTTGCTCCTGTGTTATTATTAGTTTTCAAACTAAATCCTCTTGAAGAATTAATTAAATCTTTATTTAATTCAATTGATTGCTCTAGTGTATTTAGTAAATTATTATATTCCCCAGATTGAACACTAAATAAATCTGAACTTACAACAAAATAAGAAAGTGTAACTTCTCCAGTATTTCCAACACGACTAAACGAAAGAGTATTTGAATCCAAAAATTTCCCTTCAACAAAACTGTCTTCAATATTTTGACTTCCGTTTATTTCTTTTGAAAAAATTAAAAAGGATTTATTCAAATCAACATTCGGAATTGTTGTTGTATTAACTATTGCCCCATTATTAATTTTTAATTCACCGCTTGTGACAAAAACATCTTTCCAACTAACCACTTGCCAAGATAAAATTCCTCCACTTGAATTACTAGAACGATTAAATCTCAAATTATCTGAATCAACAAATTCCCCGACCCAAAACCCTTCAACATTCTTTGAAGAATCAGTTGAATTAAGTTTATTGTTAACAATTAAAAAACTGTTTGACAAATTCACTGAATTAATATTTACATTAAGTGTTTTTTCATTTGTATAATCAACTTCTCCCCGTTCAACACTAATATTAGGACCAACTACAACAGCCCATTCACTAACCACTGTTTCACCAGAAATATAATTTTCAAATGAAATTGTATTAACATCAATAAAGTCACTAATCACTTGTAAACTGTCAGGTCCGTTGTCTCCTCCTCGAGTAGAATGTAGAATGAAAGCTTTTGAAGGATCAATTTCATTAACGTTCGCTTCAACATATCCATCAACCAAAGCTTGTCCACGAACAACTTGATATGTTGGTGTTTCAATCAAACTAGAATTTACAAAGAAAGTCACATTTGAAGAACTAAGGTAACCAAGTGTATCATTTGCAAACAAGTAAATTGTGTGACTTTGTTCGTCAGCAACATTCAAAGTTGTGTCTTCGCAATTTGGTAAAGAAACATTAACTCCACCATTTAAATTATACCAACATTTGTCAAGATGAACATCAAAAACATCATAACTTAATCTTAAACTTTTATTGTAACTATAAGTTTTATTTAATGGACTAATTAAATTCAAATAAGGTTTTGTTACATCAATTAATGTTATATTTCTAGTCAAAGTATTTCCTTTGTTTCCAGCAGCGTCATAAACTGTAACATTATAATAATAAGTCCTGTTTTCACTGTTTGCAGTAAAATTTATTGACGGAACATATGTTGTATACGTTGTTGAGTTAACTAGATTAGTAGAATTATATAATTGATAAGTAATATTCTTAAAATTAGTTTCAGTTAAAGCCGTTTCTAAAAAGATAAAGCTTCTTTCCGCAACTGTTCCAGAAGGAGAAGTAGCAGGAACAAGTGAAACTAATGGAAGAGTAGTATCCAAAGTTATTTTCCTTGTAGGTAATGTCGATTTTAATCCAGCCTTATCATAAACCGTTACATTGTAATAATATTCTCCTTCTTGTTCCAGACTAAAATTAGTCCAATTAATATTTTTGATTTCTGTTAAATAAGTTGTTGAATTCACAAGTCCGCTTGAATTATACAACGAGTAAGTCACATTATTAAAATTCACATCAAAAAATGTTGTGTTCACATAAACCCAACTTTGACTTTTATTTGAATTATTAATTTCTGTTCCAGTTGAATAAGAAATTGTTGGTAAAATATTATCAAGAGTTATGTTTCTAGTTTCACTATAATTTACATTGTCTGCTAAATCATAAACTGTTACATTATAATAATAAACTCCGTCAGAAAGAAGTGTCCAGTTAATGTCTCTCTTTGAATTTGTAAATGAATTACTATAAAGAACCAAACTTCCTTTGTATAAATCAAAAGTTATATTTCTAAAATTAGTTTCAACTACACTCGTATTTGCATAAATAAAATTATTAGTTATGAAAGTATCAGTTGGTAACGTTGATGAAATAAATTCAATTACAGGTTTAGTTGTATCAACGATTAATTCATTACTTGTTACATTTACTTTATTTCCAACGCTGTCTTCCACCTGATAAAACCAATCAAAAATTCCATCTTCTAAAAATGTATAAACTATTCCAATAGTTGCACTAAATAATCCAACTAAAGAAATTGTGTCTGTGTATATTGCCTGCCCCGTTGAATTCAAGATGAATAAAATTGCGTCCTTTAATCCATTTTCATCACTAACTGTTGCAGTAAAATTTTGTGTTGCTTCATTTGTGTAAATCGAAGAACGAGGATCAACTAAAGTTCCTTCGGGGTTTTTTGTATCAAGTAAAATAAACCTCGTCTCTGAATAACCAACACGGTTAGCTTGATCATAAACTGTTATGTTGTAATAATATTTTCCATCAACTAAATTAGTCCAATTAACACTTCTTGTTGTGTCATTGTAAAAACTAGACTTAACAACTGAAGATGAATTGTACAATCTAAAAGTCATGTTCTTGAAATTGTTTTCAACGATTGTTGAATTAACATAAATAAAATTCTGGCTAACATTTGAATCATTTTGTAGTGTTCCAACTCCAAAAAGAGCAACGGGATTAGTAACATCAACAGTAATGCTAAAATTCTCTGCTCCCCAAGAATCATAACTCTTAGTGTCGTTACATTTTATATTCCATTCACTTGTTCCTTCCTCACTTAAATTAACAAAAAATCCAGAAGGTTCTTTTGGTTCTGCGACAGTGAAATTAATATCATCATTATCATAATAACCAGAACCATCCGTACAGGAATCTGTTTCAGTATCATCATTATAATTCAAACCACATCTAACAACGTGGTCTCCAATAACATCATCTGCAACAAATGTCGTTGAATAATAATAATCTGAAACCGTTCCTACTTGTGTATTCAAAACTTCATATATCTTTTTCCAACCTGTACCATTGTAATACCAAAAATATACATTGTCAGTATTCCATAAATCAAAACTACAAGTAATATTCAAAACATCTCCAGGCGCAACTGTCGTTGCATTCAAAGTCATACTTCTAACCATTTCATCTGTATTTGCTTTTGTTGAACAATCATCAAACGTATTATCAAATTCCGTCGTTGTATCTAAAGAACAATCTTGCCCCCAGAAAATATTACAAGTAACATCTGTATCATCCAAAACTAAAAACCCACTTTCACTAACATTCAAATGCCATCCTCCATTCCATGAACCATACAAAGAACATGTATCAACGCCATCTGGGTCTTCAGCAGTATAATTAAACAAGACTTCAGTTGATTGTGCATAAAAAGAATTGTCTTCCGGTTCAATTAATTGAATAGCAGGTCCAGTAGTTGAAACCAAAAATGTTACATTACTGTAACCCAAATTTCCAAAGCTATCATTTGAATAGAAATGCAAAGTGTGTTGGCCATCACTAGTGTCAAAAGTAGTTGAACTAGAGCAATCAACCGTTGTATTAGTTCCCGAGTCAATTTGATACCAACAAGAATCAACACCAATAATATTATCAGTTACTGAATAACTCAAAGGTAAACTCACATTGTAACCATAAGCTTTTGCCTTCGGATTTAAAATTTGTATTGTTGGACCTAAATAATCTAAACCAATTTTTCTAGTTTCAGTATAATTTACATTTCCAGCTAAATCATAAGCCGTTACATTGTACCAATAGTTATCCGAAGCTAAATTAGTAAAATTAATTTGTCTTGTTGTGTCAGTAAAAGTTGTTTCATTTACAATTTCAAAAAGATTGTAAATTGAAAAAGTAATGTTTGCAAAATTAATTTCAGACAAACTTACATTTACAAAAACCCAATTATCTGTTTTATTAAAGTAATTTATTTCTGTACCTGTTGAATAACTAATTATTGGATTAACGTTATCAATAGTTATTTTTCTTGTAAGAGTAGAATTTTTATTTCCAGCAACATCATAAGTTGTAACATTATAATAATAAATTCCGTTAGCTAAATTTGTCCAATTAACTTCTCGATTTGTATTAGTATAAGTTGTTCTATTAACTAATGCTGTTGTATTATACAATTCAAAAGTTACATTCTTAAAATTAGTTTCAACAATATTTACTTTTACATCCACAAAATTATTTTTTACATAACTATTATTACCAAGAGTTGGAGAGACATAACTTATTTGTGGATAAGTGTTATCAAGAGTAATTGAACGAGTACTCGTTGAAGTAGAATGTGAAACTAAATCAACAACAGTTATATTATAATAATATGTTCCTTCGTTAAGAAGATTCCAAGATACGCTTCTTGTCCTATCAGTAAAAGTATTTGTTCTAATCCTGTATCCTGTTGAATTATATAAATTAAAAGTAATGTTTGCTTCGTTTGCTTCTGTCACAATTGAATCAACAAAAATAGTGTCACCCGAAATAATTTCCCCATTAACTTTAGTTCCAGCCCCAAAAGAAATAACTGGAAATAAATTATCCAAAGTTAAATTTCTAGTTTCAGTTGAATTTGTGTTTCCAGCAATGTCGCTTGCAGTTACATTATAATAATATGTTCCATCAGTTAGAGAAGTCCAATTAATTTCAGTTGTCCCGTCACTAAAAGTATTACTATATTTTAACCCAAGAGAATCATATAAATCAAAAGTCAAATTTGAAAAATACAAATCATTCGTTGTAACATTAACATAAATATTTTCCCTCTCAAAAATACTTCCAGAATCTTCAACACCAAAGGAGTAATCAATTAATGGTTTTGTTATGTCAACAGTTAAAGTATTATTATCTGTATCAAATTTATTATTAACAACATCTTCTACTCTGTAAAACCAAGAATAAATTCCTTCTTCTAAAAAATTATAAACAATTCCAATTGTCGCACTAATAACCCCTCCAAGTTCAACAAAATTCGTGTAAACTAAATTTCCTGTTGAATTAAAAACAAATAAAGTTGCATTCAAAAGTCCAGTAGCATCATTAAAACTAGCAGTCAGATTTTGAACCAAACTTTTTACATATGAATTGTCCGTAGGAGTCAAAAGTTCTCCAGTTGGAGGAGTTAAATCTAAATTAATTTCTCTTGTTTCAGAATAACCAACATGCTCAGCAAGGTCATAACTTGTAATATTATAAAAATAAATTCCCGAAGATAAACTTGTCCAATTAACATTTCTTGTTGAATCAGTAAAAGTATTCGTCTTAACTAAACTTGTAGAATTATACAAATTAAAAGTTACATTCTTAAAATTATTTTCAATTATAACTGTATCAACATAAATCCAACTTCTACCAACATCACTGTCATTTTCTGCTGTTGTACTTCCAAAGAAAACTTGTGGACTTGTCACATCAATAATAAAAGAATAATTTGAAAATGCAAATGAATCATAACCGATAGTATCATTACATTTAACATTCCATTTGTAAGTTCCCTCTTGTGAAAAAGGAATTGTAAATGCTGTGAAATTATTTTCAACTCCAAAAGAAATAACTGTATTATAATTTTCTATTTGTTGATAACTCTGATTTATCCAATCACTACTTCTTGAAATACTTGAAACTTCTAATTCATCCAAAGTACCAATAAAAGCGTGTGCTAAATTATCATTAAACAAAGGGTTCGCATTGTTCGCTGAACCAATTCTCGCATCATCAGTTCCACTAAGTCCATCCCCTTGTGTTGCAGAATTAACTAAAACACCGTCAACATACAAGAATTGAACAGTTCCTGTGTGCCCACCACAAATATAGTGCCAACTGTCATCAACGTAAGTCGCTGGACTGTCAAGTGGATTGAAAACTCCATTATAACATTCAGCATATCTAAAATTGCCAGCAGAAGTAATACCCATACCACTACCATCAGTAAGTCCACCATCTTCTAAAATTGTACCATCATGACCAGTAGAAATTTTTGTCCAAGTGCAATATGTGTGTGCCCCATCAACATTCCATTCAGGATTAGTTCCTAAATAATCATCTCCATCAAAATAATCTCCTTTACCAACAACACCAAGAGTATTCATATTTGAATCTGGATTAATAAAATCTTCCGCGTTAAAATTACCTACTGAATCAATTGCAGTTCCACTCGTGTGATCGAGGTGATAAACACTTGTATAAGAAGAACTCCAAACCCCCGTTGTGTCTTCCATGTTTTCTGCATTATCATTTCCATAATACATACAAATTTTATTTACACCAGAAACCAAACTAGGAATCTTCACCCAAACATTTGCATTTGTTGAATCATAGTCTTCAATTTCATAACTTAAGAGATTTGAATTGTGTGTTTCACAACTTCCATTAAAAAATCTCAAATCATAATAATCTCCAGTATCAGTATATTCGCTAGAAATATTCAAATAAATTGGGAAGTCTGTTAATGTTGTTCCTCCAACATTTGTAATACTAATTTCTTTTCTATGTTTGAAGCCCAGTAAAAACCAATTTCCAGAATAAGTTTCATTTTCATGCCAACCTAAATTCCAATCCCCATAAATTGAACAAGTGTCAACGTCGTCAGGATCATTAGCTGCAAAACTAAAATTAATTTCAGATGCTGTTGAATAAAAACTATTGTTTAACGGTTTTACAAGTTCAATTGCAGGACCAGTAACAGAAACCGAGAAACTCTTTGTTACCACGTTCCAATTTCCAAAACTGTCATTTGCATAAAAGTAAATCATGTGCTCTCCTTCACTTGCATTAAATGTAGTATTAGTTGCACAATTAATTGTTTGATTTGTTAAAGAATCTAGATTCCAAATACAAGTGTGAACACTTGAAACAGTATCATAAACTACATAGTCTAAAGGTAAACTTGTATTATATCCGTATGTTTTAGTTCTAGGGTTTACAATATTAATTATCGGTCCAATTGAATCAAGACCAATATCTCTTGTTTCAGTTGAATTAAAATTTCCTGAAAAGTCAATTGCCGTTACATTATATTTGAAATTCCCGTCGTTTAATCCAGTAAAATTAATTTCACGAGTTGAATCAGTGAAAATAGTTTCATTAATTAATTCTCCTTCTTCATACAAATCAAATTTCACTTCCTTGAAATTCAAATCACTTGCTGTCACATTTATATAAATCCAATCTTCGTTAGTAATTGTTCCATTTGATTTTGTTCCAGTAGAAAATGAAACAAATGGTTTTGTTGTATCAAGATTAATTTTTCTTGTAGAAGTAGAATTTTTATTTAAGGAAAGGTCATACGTTGTAACATTATAATAATATGTTCCATCAATTAAATTTGTAAAATTATAACTTCTTGAAGAATTTGTAAAAGTTTGATTTCTTACTAAACCGCTTGAGTTATACAAATCAAAAGTTATATTCTTAAAATTAATTTCAGTTACACTTGTATTAACAAAAACCCAAGATTGACTTTTGTTTGAATTATTTATTTCTGTTCCAGTGGAATAAATAATTAAAGGATTCACATTGTCAATAGTTAATTTTCTTGTTTGAGTTGAACCAATAAGCCCAACTTTATCAACGACTGTTGCATTATAATAATAAACTCCGTCAGAAAGAAGAGTCCAAGTAACAGTTCGTCTTTTGTCATAATATGTATTCGTTCTAACTTTGTAACCAGTTGCATTATACAAATCAAAAGTAATGCTGTCTTCATTTGGTTCAGTAACATTAACTTCTAGAGAAATACTACTTCCATTAATATAAGAATTATTTTCTTTTGTAATTCCACTAAAAGAAACAATCGGATTTTCATAATCTAAAATAATTTGTCTTGTTTCCGAATAACCAACATTGTCTGCCAAATCATATGAAGTCACATTGTAATAATAAACCCCACTTGAAAGAAGAGTCCAATTAATTTCTCGTGTGTTGTCACTAAAACTATTACTGTATTTTAATAGAGTGGAATCATACAAATTAAAAGTGATATTTTTATAATTCTCTTCATAAATACTAACATTTACAAAAATATGATCTGCTAAAACAATAGAAGCATTATTTTGTGTCGGTGAAACAAAAGTAATAACTGGTTCTGTTATATCTAAATTCAAATTGTAACTAGTTGTATTATATTCATTATCAACAGAATCACGAACACGGTAAAACCAACTAAAAACATCATCATACAAAAAAGTATAAACAACACCAATAGTCGCTGTTGTTAAACCAACTAAATCTACTAAAGAAGAATAAACTAAATTTCCTGTTGAATTAAAAATAAATAACATCGCATCTTTTAATTCAATATTGTCACTTACTGTTGCGGTAAAGTTTTGTGTCAAATTGTTTGTATACAATTCATCCGCGGGATTGTTATTACTTCCACTTGGTTTAATCGTATCTAATTCTATACTTCGGGTTGAACTAGTTCCAAGACGTCCAGCCTTGTCATAAACTGTAATGTTGTAATAATATATTCCATCATCAAGAGAACTAAAAGTATGGTTTTTAATTCCATTAGTATAGGTTACATTTTGTATTTTGAAAGATGTGCTATTGAACAAATCAAAAGTCACGTTTCCTAGATTAGTTTCAACAATACTCACATTAACATAAATTGAACTAGCTGAAATTCTTTTCCCGTCTGTTTGTGTTCCAACTCCGAAATCCACAATAGGGTTTGTTAAGTCTACACCGACAGTATAATTTGACAAAGCACTTGTTACATAACTCAAGCTGTCATTACATAAAACATTCCAAACAAAATTTCCTTCGCTTGAAACATTAACGGTGAAGTTTCCCTCTGTCTTTGGGGCAACAACTGTGAAATTAATGTCATCATTATCATAATAATTTAGTGTTGTTCCTTCAGCACAATAATCTCCATCACTATCTGTGTAATAATTAATTCCACACCTTACCCAATGTGTACCAACAACATTATCAGGAGTAAAAGAAATTGATTCATTTGTAAAAGTTGAAGCCCCCCAATTCAAATGCTCTTGTAAAATTCTCCACCCAGTTCCATTGTAATACCAAATGTGTGTGTCATCACTGGAGGTATAAGGATCATATTCACAAGTTACTGTTATTTGTTTTCCAAAAGTAACTTGAGTATCACTCAAATAAATATTTTCAACACTCTCGTCATTTCCAGCACCATTTGCACAAGTGTCCCAAGTGTTGTCTCCTGATTCTGCTGGCCCGGCCCCACAATCAAATCCCCAAATTTGAGTACAAGTTCTGTCACTTGAATTTGACAATAATCCAAAACTAAAATCAGTTTGATTTTTGTGCCAAGCTCCATTCCAAGAACCATAAAGTGAACAACTATCAACTCCGTCAGGGTCTTCAGTTGAATAATTAAAAAATACATCTGGAACATAAGAATATATTGTATCATTATCCGGTTCATCCAACACAATTGCAGGTCCCGTCGTTGAAACCGAGAAAGTAACTTGACTTTGTCCTAGATTTGAAAAAGTATCATTCGAATAAAAGTATAAAATATGTGCTCCGTCTGTTGCATCAAAATTTGCTGTTCCTGTACAACTAACAGTTGTGTTAATTCCAGTGTCAAGCCTGTACCAACAAGAATCAACCCCCACAATATTGTCTGTTACCGTATAATTTAGTAACATCCCTGTCCCATTTCCATAAGCTTTAGCTTGAGGACTAATAATTATAATTGTTGGTCCAAGAGTATCAAGACCAATTTTTCTAGTTAAACTAGAATTAAAATTTCCTGCCTTATCATAAACTGTAATATTATAATAATAAACCTCACTTCCCAAATTTGTAAAATTAATTTGTCTTGTCGCGTCACTAAATGTTGTTTGATTAACTAAATCAGTTGAAGTGTATAAATTAAAAGTAATATTTTGAAAATAATCTTCGACAATACTTGAATTAATATAAATCCAAGTTCTCTTAAAATTAGTGTCATTGTTTTCTGTTCCAATTCCAAAATCAAGAATAGGTTTAACTGAATCAAGAGTCAATTTTCTTGTAAGAGTAAAATTTTTATTTAACGCAAGGTCATAAACTGTAACATTATAATAATAAACTCCGTCGGTTAAACCAGTCCAATTAATTTCACGATTGTTATTAGTATAAGTTGTTGTATTAATTAAGGAAGTTGAATTATATAATTCAAAAGTAATATTTTTAAAATAAGTTTCAACGACACTTGTGTTTACATAAATCCAACTTCTATTGAAAAAAGAATTATTTTGTTCTGTTGGGGTTATGTAACTAATTACAGGGAAAACATTATCTATCGTTATGTTTCTAGTTTCAGTTGAATTTTTATGTGAATAAGTATCATAAACTGTAACATTGTAGTAATAAATTCCATCAGGAAGCAAAGTCCAAGTAACACTTCTTCTTCCATCAGTAAAAGAATTTGTTCTAACATTAGTTCCTGTTGAATTAAACAAATCAAAAGTGATGTTTGCTTCATTCTCTTCGATAACACTAACTTCAACACCAATTGAACTCCCAGAAACAACCTCGCCAGAAGATTTTGTGAGTCCACTAAATTCAACTAAAGGGTTTTCTGAATCAATATGTATTGTTCTTGTTTCAGTATGTCCTTCCTGGTCTCCTAAATCAAAAACTGTTACGTTGTAAAAATAATCACCACTACCTAAGTTTGTAAAAACAATCGAATCAACAAAACTTGAATAACTAGTTTTATTCAACAAATTTGTTGAATTATATAATTCATAAGTTATATTTTTGAAATTAGTTTCAGTTACACTTGTATTAATGAAAAAATAATTTTCTCCAGAATATGCCCCAGTTAAAGGGGTATCTGGACTAACAAAATTAATAATAGGATTAATTGTATCACAAATTGTTGAAACACTAGAAATCGTAGTTGAATTATAATTTATTGGATAACCATCATCAGTTGCAAAAATAGAGGAGAAATCAACATATGAATTACTAGATGTACAAGTCCAATCATAATACCAAGAGTCTCCACTTCCAGAATTAAAAGTTTGATTATTCCCATCAATATTTCCTATAACTGAATCAATAGAATTGCTTGCATCAGTAACGTCAACACTAAATCGAACATTTTTATTTAATCCAACAACACTTTGATTTACAGAAGGATTACTAAACTGTGGGCTGTCAATATTTTCAAAATAAGGTAACTCTAAAACTTGCCAAGCATATTCCCTATCTTGTCCCCCGTATGTTCTTTCAATATGTAATCCAATGACAGGCGTTCCCGTTAAATAATACCATTGTGTATGACGAGGAAGTGCAAGTCCATCCCCATTACATGTTCCAGAAACAAAAGATAAAGTTTGATTTTTATTATAACTTCCGCTAAATGTTACATCATCAACATAATCTGTTGTTCCCCAAAAAGTATTTGAATCATCCTCTCTTTGTGTAGTTCCAATAAAATCAATTAAATACCACTTAACTCCAGCAGAATAAATTCCATCATAATCATAAAAACAAATTGTGTTGTCATCCTGAATGTATCCGCCACGAGTAGAAGAATCAAGCCCACCATCACTGTCATCAATTGCATGAGAATGGTGAAACAAAAATGAACTACTTTTGTTAAATGTTCCAATGTTATAACAATCAGGAGAAGAATATGCTCCAGTAATTGCTCCAGTATACCCCTTGTAAAATCCATTTATTTTGTTTGTATTCCATTCAACAACAACCCACCTAAAAGTTATAGCTGTTGAAACAGCGTTATCTTCACGAGTAAATTGAATTGTATTGTTATCAATTAAATCAGAATAAAATTGAATAACATCTCCCCTGTCAGCTGCGTAAGTTGTGTTAATATAAAACCAAGACATAGAATTGTCTTTATTTACAGAAGTTGGAAGCGTTGCATTAATTGTAACTGATGTTCCCGAATAAGTAAATCCTCCTCGCTGAACAGTGAATTCAGAATCCATTGCTTCTAAAACTTGCCAAGTAACAACAACGGACCCGTCATCACTTGCACTTCTCTGTGCTCGAATATGAGTTGAATTGTATAAATAAAGAGAAACAAAAGAATCATCCGTATGTGTTACAGGGTCCCCATTTGTTCCAGCAGTTGTATTCTCTTGATGCATCATATTTGGAGCAATAACAAAAGCATTCGAAATATTAACTGCAAAGTCCAAAGGAATAAATTCATCTAATCCCGCAAAATTGTAAACTCCACTTTGAACTCTATAACCAACCTTTCCTGCAAAATTATGTGCATAGTCAACGCTGTCTCCAAACTTAAATTCCAAATCATGTTTTCCCGTAGACAAAACTCTTGAGACTTCACTTGAAGTTTCAAAGCAACTATAATTCTCAACAAAAATTCCATTTTCTTTTTTTATGTAACTAATTTCATTTTCTCCACACTTCAATTCTAAAAATTCTAAATCTTCTCCAAAACAAGTTCCATTAATTCCGGTAATGCTCAAATTTGAAACACCTTCTGTTTGAAATTCAACCTTCCAAGTTCCACCAACGACAGGATAACTCTGAACAGTTAAAACATCAACATAAATTTCAAAAGTTTGATCTGACAAATGTGGAATTAACCATTCAATAGAATCAATAAACCCATCGTTATTTGAATCAATTGAATTAAAGTTTAAAAATTTATTTTCTTCCTTCCAATAAACATTTAATTTAGAACTTTCATTAACACTTAAATTAAAATCAATTGTTGTGTTCGCTGTTATATTAAAATAATGGTAATCCGAAGAAACAAAAACTTCTTTTTTATCTTTCGCAATCTTTTTCTCTTCAATTTTTGGAGAAGGAGTTTCATACAAAACTTCAACATAATCTTTAACTTCTGGTTCAAGACTAATCAAGCTAAAACTTTTTTTATCACTCTTCTCAACTCTTTTTGCGTAATCTGGAATTTTAACATTAACTTCTTTATCTCCAGAATAAACTCTTTTAACCCAACGAACAGGCTCTCCAACTTTTGCTGGAAGTTGTGTTAATTCAATTTCAAAATCTTCTTCGGGATATACTTGTTTTTCCAAAATAGCTTCAGGTTCTTGAGTAATCTCTTCCTCTTTAGAATTATTTTCTTGAATTATTAAATCATTTTCTCCTAATGAAATATTTTCCTCTAAAGTAACATTAGATTCATTAAAAATAGAAATATTTTCTTCTGTAATGTTTATTATATTTTCTTTGGTAATATTAATTTCATCTACAAAAGAATCATTTTCCAAGGAAATGTTTTCATCAGTTAAATTCGCTTTAACTTCAACAGAAATATTTTCTTCTTCAACGAAAGAAGAATTAACTAAATCAGAAACTTGTGTTAAATTTCCAACTACCTCTTCATCAAGAGTAGAATTTGGATTATCTAAAAATGTCCCCCCAGACGCAATGGCTAAATTTGAAATAAAGAGAATATAAATTAATAGACTACTAATTACTGCCTGAAAATTCCCCCTATTCATTTTCTCCCCCAATTAACCTAATTTAAAATTCAAGTTCCTCCTTTAAATACATTTATATCCTCGAAATAAAGAGAATCATCAATCTTTGATTTTGCAAGTAAAAAGATACCAAAAATCAAAAAAATGATTCCAATAAAACTCGATGAAAAAGAAATTGATTTTGACATTTCAAGTAATTGTAAATCTCTTGAAACAGAAATTAAATTAAAACCCAAAATAAGTAATGCCACTTCTTTTAGAAATTTCCCTTTTAGTAAAAGCAAAATGACGGCAACTAAAAGAGGTAGAAGAATTCCCCCCAAAGAAACAAAAGGAGTGGCACTAGGATCCCTACATAAAGTCTCTGTATGAAATAAGTTTCCTTCATAAACAATTTTTCCATAATCACAATCAAAAAACTTGGAAGTTAGTAAATGCCCCGACTCATGAATCCCAATTGTTCCAATAAAAACAAAATTTGTAAGGGTGATAATAAACACCAAATGACTAATTAAACTCAAAAAATACCCTCTCTCTTTAACTTCCGATTTTGGAAGAATTGAATATTTTCTTAAATCTTCAATAAAAAAATAAATTAAGGAAAAAAACAAAACCATTGAAATAAATCCAAAAATTTGTACATCCCCGATTCCTACAAGTAAAAATAAATTTAAAATTATTGAAACTAAAGAATAAACTAATCCCAAATAACCAACCTTTCTATAAACATCTCCTCTAAAAACAAATTCAAGAAAAATAAGTAAAGTAAATAAAAAAGAAATTATAAAAAATAATACTGTCGACGCATGAATCAAAAAAAGAAAAGGTATCAAAAGTAAATATAACCCTAGAATCATAAATAATTTTTTATTTCTTGAAAAAGAATACATTATTTTGAAAAATAAAATACTTTGAACAAATAAAAGAATTCCGTATAAAATAATAAAATCTTGTGAAGAAGCTTCTAATCTTCCACTAAACCACAATAAAGAAATAAATGAAACCACCAAATATGAAATTCCAATTATATTCAAATCTCTTAACACTAAAAAAATTTCCTTATTATTATAACTTTTAATAAATTTCACTAACAAAAAGAAAAAAATAAGAAATGCAATTAAACCGTTTAAAAAATATATTAAATTCATATTGATTCCACCGCCCCAAAAACAATATTTCCCGAACACGTTTTTGAAATTCCCCGAGGGACATAAATTCTCCAATAAGTTGATTTGAATGCTTCAAAAATAAAATCATCTTGTCTTAAATTTAAATTAAATTCAGAAATAACTGGAGAGCTAGTTAAGTTTTCATACGTTGATTCAAATTCTTCTAAAGTTAAATTCCCAAAAATAGAAGAAGTCAAATTATATTTTTTGTAATAAATTGGTATATCTTTGTCTCCAACACAATCCATTGCAAGCCCATCATCGACAACAGAACCATAACCATACAAACTCAAATCAATAGGAACATTTCCAAAATTTGAAATAACAATTTCCACTTCATCAGAAACATTCTCAACTTGAGAAGTAAAATTAACAGAATCAACTACACCAATGGACAACAGAGGATTGACACTTGTGGTGTCAATCCCCAACCCTCTTGAAAGAGAGTCATTCGCATGTATTTCACAATTCCAGGTTTCAGGTATTGCGTAATAGAATATATCATATGAACATGTAATCAAACTTTCATTTTCATTCCCATAACTAGAATTAATTTCACAACTATTATTTGTATAATGATAATTATTGTCATCAGAATCCGAATAAAAAGATGAATCAGAATAAAATGAAGAAATAGAAGATATGAGGCTATCTCCGTCTAAATCTTCAACAACAGAAGAGCAAATCACCTTTCTTGTTGAATTTGCAATTAAATCAATTTCATCTAAAGTTAAATTAAATGAATCATCAACAAGTGTGTTTTGAAAAATAGGTGGAGAATTTAGAGTCATATTTTCTACCAAATCATAACCAAAAGTGCTAACAGTTACATTTACTTCTTTTGAAACATATGTGTCTCCAGTGTCATAAACTTTCAATGTTAAAATATCATTTTTTTTACAAGGCGTATCTAAAAGTTCACAATCAATTAAATAAACATTGTCAACTCCAGCTGAACCTGCTGGTCCAATAACTGCAGTAATATTGTCAACACCTCCAGTAATATAATTCCATAACATTACTTCGTGGTTATTAGCCGCAGTTGAATCCAAAGCATCATTAACATACCCAGTTATATAATGTGCAGAACTAACAAAAGGAAAAAGAAATACGAAAAGTAAAACTAAAAAATATTTAATTTCCATTTTCAACCTCTGCCTTTATTTTATAAAATAAATCAGAAATTTTCTCTCTATTTTCCTTTGATAAAGAATTAAATCTAACCTCCAATTTAGAAAATAGTTTTTTGTCTTTGTTTTTTTTCAAATCAAAAAGACCTTCTTTGATTTCAAAAATTAAAATGTCATTATACAAAAGTTCAATTTTTTCATAAATTCTTTTTCTCTCAAACAATTTCAATTTTGAATATTTATTTTTAACAGATAAATAAATTCCTTTTGCTTTTTCTAAGTCCTTACTTTCCAAATTTTCAACACCTTCGTTAATTTTATTGACAATTCTAAAATAGTCATCACTAAAATTATTATATTTAGAATAGAAAAAATAAACTCCCGCTAAAACTAAAAGAATAATTCCAAAAATTCCAAGATAACCCTCAGTTCCCCCATTAAAAACAAAAAATCCCGTCATTGTCGAACCGTCCACTGAATCACTGACAACCTTAACAAAACTAAAATCAATATTTTCTAAATTATTAAAATTATTTACTTTAGGCATATAATAAAAGATTTCTTTTGTGTCTGTATCAAAAGAAAGAATTGTGTCTTCACGAACAACATTATAATTTCTATTAATCAAAGTTAATTCATCAACATCAGATGCGACTGAAGAAGGAATATTTTCAACAAAATACGCATCATTCATTTTTTCAAACGGAGACAAAACATTTCTTTTAACTGCGGAGAAATCCTTTGTACTTCCATCCAAATAAATAATTTCAAAAGAATAAAAATTACTTTCAACCCTTAAAGAATTATCTTTAATTATTTTTTCTGTTTCCTTCAAACTTTTCTCTTTATCTTTTTCAGAAATTAAATTATTTAATTCAAACAAAACTAATTCTGCTTTATCTAGGGACAAATCTTCAACTTTGTTTTTCTTCTCCAAGATAGAAATATCTTCTGGAATATTTTTATTTAAAATTCCTAACTTAACTCCAAGAGAATTTAATTTAGAAGTCAACTCTTCTTCAGTTAAATCTTGAGTTTTATATTTTTCAGCTGTACTTTTAAGAGAACCAATTTCAGTTAAGGCTTTTTCAATTTCTGTGTTTAATCCTAATTTTTCAAAAAATTCTTTCTCTAAATCCCCCATATTACTAATATCTGAATTAATATTTTCTATTTCAGCTTTCAAGGTATCTGCTTCAACAATAAAAGAATCAACTTTACCTCGAAGACTTGGATTAAGTCCTGTTGTTGCGTCCTCTTCATCAATCAAACTTGTTCCACTAACTTCACGACTTAAATCACCTTCATTTCCAGCAGCATCAACTGCAGAAACCCGATAATAATATGTTTCCCCTGTGTCAACTAAAGTATCAGTGAAATATTTCTTGTTAGTAGATTTGTAAAAATCTGTGTAATCAGGATTAGAAAGTTCAGAACGATAAATATTAAATTCTTTACAATCTTCATCAAAATACCAAATAAGTTTTATTTCCCCTTCATAACTTTCAGATTTAATATCTGTAATTAAACTTGGTTTTGACGTATCATAATCAAAATAACTTCCAGAAACAATTTCTGTTCCTTGTCTTCCTTCTAAGTCATTCGCGCTAAACTTAAATGATAAAACACCTTCTTCTAAATCTTCCTCTAAGACAATTGAACCTTGCCAAAGTTTTTCTGCTCCAACAAGAGTAACAGGTTTATAGCTAACACCATCAAGAGAATAAGAAAGACTTGGAGTATTTGAAACAATTTTTGAAGTTACAAGTTTAACTTGCACACGACCAGCAACCAAAGGATCATTTTTATCTAATTCTATTTGTGCAGTCACAAGAGAATTTACTCTAAGAAGAACTTCTACTTCTTCTGGATCACCATCAAAAGTCGAGCTTTTACATTTAACATAATAGCGATAATTTCCATCCCCCAAATTTACAAAAGATTTTTTGTGAAGTGTTCCCCCAGTTTCATCGAACACTTCACTCATTACCCCATAGCTTTTACCCGAAACAACGTCATATTTACAAATCGAATCACTAACAGTAGAAACCTTCATCAAAACATCCGAAAAATCAACAGTTAAATTATAATTGTGATTATCCAAAATTTCATAATCATAATTCACAGTAAAAGATTGATCTTTTGCAGAAATTAAAGTACTCACTAATAAAATTCCAAAAACAATAATTAGCACTCTTGACAATTTCATTTTAATCTTTTCAATTTTTGATGATAAATTTTCTTCTCCATTCTAATTTTATAAAAAAGTATTCCAACAAGCAAAATAAAAAATCCATAAATTAAAGGAACATAATTTCCCCCTCCCAAAACATCAATCGTTGTGCTTCCTTCAAATGTTTGTTTTCCATCATAATAAACACGTCCACTAATAACATATTTTCCAGAATTTTCAGGAGTAAAATAAAAATTAAATTTTTCAATCGTATCAATTGGAACATTCATTTTTTCACTTTCAAATATTTGTACAATTCTTCCGTTATACGTTGCCCGACCCTTAAATTGTGCAACAACTTCTTTTTCTCCAACATTCTTGAAATTAACTTCAAATGGAGTCGTCTCTTTTTTCTTAACTTCCTTATTTGCAAGAATACTAAGTAAAACCCCACTAGATTTTAATGCACCTTCTTCTAAAACATCAAATGTTAAAAGAAAATCCTGTAAACAATCAAGAACAGAAATCTGTGACCAATACTGCCCCAAATCTAAATCTTTTGAAGGAATTCTAAATTCAAAATTATCTTCAACTGTTGGAAGAATTGATTTCCCAACAAAATTTTCACTTTGTAAAATACTTATTTGTTCTTGATCCCAAATATCAACCAAAACCTTCGGATTAAGTCTAATGTTTCCCTTATTCAAAATATCCATTGTTAGTAAAATTGGGTCTCCCTCTTCTGCTGAATTAATTAAAACATTTTTCACAACACAATCTTTCATTTCAACATCTGTAACACTAACTGTTATTGCCAAGTCAAGACTAGAACGAATTTTACCAACAGCATGATCTTCAATTGAATCAGAAAAAGTTTCACTCATCACTCGCAAAAATCCAGAATAATTTCCATTGGGCGTATCAACTGGAGGAACAACTGAAAGTTTCAAATAATAAGGTTCATCTTTTGAAACAAATATTCTCTCAGTTGAATAATTCAACCAAGAAGCAATATCTCCTCGCGGAGTCAAAGAAACCTCCATTTTTTCATCGGAGTCTGCTGAAATAACTACATATCTCTCAGCATATCCTTCTCGGACAACATCCTTAAAATAAATTATCCCAGGACTAATTCCAACATTCACACTACTAACTAAAGAAAGAGTATAAACTAATAATAAGACTAATACAAATATTTTTTTCCCCTGATTTTTTGGTTCCATTCTCCCTGAAATTGTGAGTTTAAGTGCCACAACACTTTTGCGAATTGTTGAATATAAAAGGGGTTGCCCAATCCCCCTTCTTGGTTAATTCCTGCACATGCAAGAATATAAAGAGGGATTTTTCCCTCGGTTATTTGTGTTTGTAGTTGAGTATGAGGACGATTTCTCGTCCTGATATTGAAAGGTTTTCCTTTCGGTTATTTGTGTTTGTAGTTGAGTATGATGCCGTTTTTTAAGAAGTCGGCCGCTTCTTTGAACATAAAAGAAAAAAGGTTATTAAAAAAATAAAAAAATAATCTGCCTTTATTCTAATTCAACATAAAAGTAATAATCAGTTGTAGATGTATCACCATTATGTCCGTCTTCTAAGACTAACATTTCAAAATCGTGTTGTTTGTTATCGAACCCTAAAACGTCTTGATTTAAGATTGATGCAAAAACAGCTGCATCACCATCCCATAACAAAACTTCTTTGAAATCAGTACTTGCTGCACCTTGTTCATCAAATAAATCTGTACTATTACAATTATTCAATGTTTGACTAGCAAGAGTTAAAGTTGGATAGATTCCACTAAAAGTTTCTTCTACACCATCTACTGCACTTGCACCAACATTAAATGTTGTTTCTAAAGTTGCAATATTTGCTAAACTTGCACAAACAATGTTTGTCCAATCAACATTTGAATCAGTTGAAGCTAAAACTTCACCTGAAGGACTTGCAGTTGACCAATTATACATAACATTTCCAGCCGAATTAGCTAATTCAATTGAACCACTAACATTACCAAAATAACCAGTCCAAGTTTGAGTTGTTGATTTACCAAAAATTGTAAGCTCAGTTACATTACCTGCAATTGCAGTTGTGCTATCAGCAACACCACTTGCAGCAGTTGAACTTCCTTCATTTGTAACAGTTTCTGCACCATTAACAGCAAGAACCATTCCAGACATAAGAAGTAAAACACCAAAGATTAAAACCATTGACATTCCTAACTTTCTCATATTTCATTTTCTCCCCCTTTTTTGATTCTCTCCCCTCCGAGTAACGGAATATGATTTTCAGAAATCTCTTTTGAAATATCTGAAGGTAAATAAATAGAATAATCAACCTTATTTTCAAGTGTTTTAATAAAAGTATCAACCTTTGATTTCAAAGTTTTTGAAGAACTAAAAATAATCATTTTCCCAGAATTTTTATCAAGAAAAATTGAATCAATTTCTTTTTGATAATTTTGTAATTCTAAATAAACTCTATGTAATGAATCATGCAAACTAGAATTTTCAACCATCCAAATTGCCAAAACTCCTTTATGGTATTCAGTTAAATAAATTAATTTCTTTTCAGAAAAGTCTTTTGTTAAAATAGTGAGATAACTCAATTCATTTGTTAAAGCATAAAGATTCCTGGGCTTTCCTTTTTCAGCAGAACCAGTCTTTGTCTTGTAAACAATTCCTAGTGCTTCAAGTAACTTTAACTGTTGACTAACATAGCTAACAGTCGTAAAAAGCCCTTCGGCAATTTCTATCGGAGAAGACGGTCTTCTCGCGATAATCTGCAATATCTCCCACCTCTTTTCACCCAGGAATGAATCAAAATTCATATTCTTTAATATTTGAAATACTATTTAAATGTTTTGTTTATTTAATTAAGTATTATCGTTAATAAATAATTCTTTTTTATAAATTTAATTAGTTTAGAAAATACTCTTTTTTTGTTATCAGTTTACTTAATTTATAATCATTATTTATTTATTAATCTTTTTAATTTAGTTTACCATATAAACTATTTAACTAATTACTAAAATAGATAAGTAAAAAAGAAAAATAGCGACGATAACCCAAAACTTTTTTTTTACTTCCTACTTCCCCCTATCCTCTTCACTTAATTAATTTAGAAAATTTCTTCGCAATTAGGGTGTGGAGGGACGCGTAACAAAAATTCGGGCGCGGGAAATGACGAAGAAATTTTCTTGAAGCTTCCAGCTCACTAGCTCACCAGCTACTTTATTGAAGTTCTACATAAAAATAATAGGTTGTGACATCGACATCTGTCTCATGACCATCTTCTAAAACAAGCATTTCAAAATCATGATCTTTTCCATCAAACCCATTTACACTTTGTTCTTCTAAAAGAGAAGTAAATACAACGTCAGTTCCATCCCAAAGTAATACTTCCTCAAAATGATTATCAACCGAGCTACTTGAATTATCATAAATATATGTGCTCATACATTCACCTTCATTGAATTGATGCTGATTTGTAAAAAATAAATCATGTAAATTGTCATAACTAAAAGTTTCATTCACTCCATCAACATCCCCTGGAGAAATACCAAAATCACTTTCAAGCCAAGTTCCATTTTCGCTCCAATTAAAACATTGAATATTTTCCCAATTAACGCTGCTCAATCTTGAAGCATAAACTTCTCCTTCGGGATCCGCCAAAGACCAATTATACATTATGTTATCACTTGAATCTGCTAATTGAAGTGTACCGCTTACATTACCAAAATAACCTTGCCAAGTTTGAGTTACTGAAACTCCAAAAATATTTAATTCAGTTACATTTCCAGCTTGCGCTTCTGCACTTGCAGCAGGAGTAACAGGAGAACTAGTTGAACTAACAACATTCAAAGTTTCAGCACCAAAAGGTTGAACTGCAAAAGTAAAACTAATTGAAAATAAAACTAAACATGCAAAAATAATTGATTTGTTAATTCTCCCCATCTTGCCTAATAAAAAATAGATAAAATTATTTATTAAGTTACCGTATATACAGTATTAATGGGCTTTCCCAAACATTTCTTTAATCAATAACATAAACCCGAATCTTTCTTCCCATTACTTCAATTATTTTTTCTTCGCTAGGAAGTTTAATTTTCAACTTGTCCATTATTTTTTCCCCAATTATTAATTTTCCACTAAACAAATCCAAAATAGTTTTGTTAAACAAAGCAAATTTTTTCAGAAGATTAATTTTCTTTTCAAAAAACCCCCGATTAAGAACAATTGTTAATACATCTTGTTTCATTAAAGAAGATTTAATTAAAGTTTTAGACAAATTATAAATCCTATATTCTGGAGAAAGTTCTCCTTTCTGGAAAAACAAAACATACCCGAGTTTTTCATTCACAAGATTAAGTTTCAAATTATAACTTAAAATAATTTGCTCGTATTCTTTAATGTCCTTATTTGATTTAATAAAAATCATAAATACCTTCTGTTTCACTTCTAAATTTTCTTCTTTTGTTTCAGTTACAATAAGTTTTTTAGGTTCTGCCTTTTCCTGAATCTTTTCATTAGGAAAATGTTTTTTTCTTTTCTTTCTAACAAAAACATAAGAAACAACTAAGAAAATAATAAAACCAAAGGTTACAAAATATCCAAACAAAGTAATTTTTCCGTTTTCAAGTATCGCTGCCCCAGTTAAAGGCGCATTCAAAAATAAATTTTCTCCCGCACTAATATTATAAATTCCATTTACAGGCAATAAATAAAAATAACTCTCTCCTAAATCAAGACTAACATTAACTAAATATTCTTCAGAAGAATTTTCATTTTCCAAATTAAATTTTACAATTCCTTCATAAGGCACGTTTCCAATATTTGTAAATTTCAAAGAATTCTTAACTAAGGTACTGTTTATCGCACGGTAATCATTAACATAAAGCGGTTTACTAAAAAAAAAGTTCCCATAATATCCATTCAAATAAGAATTCCCTCTTTTTGTTGTTCCAACAAATTCAAAAGTTGAATTCATCGAAGAATTTATTTCTTCTTGATAAATTAAATTATTAACTGAATCAAAAATCTTAACAATAACAGGTTCACCCAAAACTAAATCATCAACTTGATTAAGTAAATTTACTTGAAAAGAAAAGTTAGTTGGAGGATTTATTTCATCACTTGAAATTATCTCAATTTTCATAGGTTTTGATTTTACTTCAACAGTTTCATAAACCTTTCCCGAGTTCAAAATTTCTCCCAAAAAATCTTTTTCAGCAGCACTAATTTGTAAACTATAATTTTTTGGTTTTGCTGTTTTACTAATTTCATAGTCAAAATAAAATTCTCCATTTTCTACTTCCAAAGTTTTCTCTACGAGCCCATCAATTTTAAAATTTACAATCCCCGAATACAAATCATGATTCGCTTTTGTTATATTCCCAAAAATTTCTAAAGTCTCAAGCGGGAAAAAAACCTTATTGTTTAGAACATAATTAATATCTAATTTATCACTAACCAAAAAATCTTCACTTAAATCAGAATCATCCAAAAACTCAACCTTAAAATTACACCCCCCTACTTCAAGTAAAGGAAATTCCAAAGTAAAATTCTCTTTTTCATCATCTAAAAAAACATATCTTTTGTCAATTAACGTTTTATCATTATCACAAACCAAATAAGAATCACAAAAACCCGAAACACTCTGTGAACTACTTAAAGAAAATTTAAGTGAAATAGAATCTCCAACACTATACGTGCTATGAAAATTATCTTGAACAACTATCGCTGAACTAACAAAGTTTAAACTAAAAACAAAAGCCAAAACTAAGAATAATTTAAATTTTCCCCCCATAAAGAAAATAGAATAAAATTGTTTATAAGAATTTGTATAGACTTAACTAAAATTCCCTGAATCTCACAGCTCCAGCATGACCATAAACTTCAAGCAATAAAGTTTTATCAGAACCAAAATGTGATCTATGTAATCCAATTTTATTTGTTAATTCTTTTTCTAATAAATCAAAAAACTTTATTCCTTCTTTAAAATTTGCAAGATTATTAGATAAATGAGCAAAAGGACAAATAACAGTCTTTTTACAATTGACTTCTTTAGCAAATTTCAATACTTCAAGAGATAATTCATTTGATATTTTTTCAATATCATCTCCTTTTTCAACCGTAATAAAAACTAAAATACAATCTTTTATTTTTTGTTTCTTTTCCTTAACCTCTTCTGGTCTAATACCTTCAGGTTTATTTGCAAGTCTTACTACCTCAATTTCATATCTTTTAGAATGAAACATCAATGACTTCATAAATTCCAAAATGAATTACAATTTAAAAAAATTTCCTCCCCCAATTTTGAATTATTTTTGAGGTATTTTGAATTTTCAGGTTCAGGCGCGTACTGGAGGTACGTGTCTTGGTTCTGTAAAATTCAAAAGAACCAAAAAGAAACAAAATTACTTTAAACCATCAAGTATTTCTTTAAGTTTATCAATATCCTTACCCATACTACTCTTCTTTTCTAAATCTTTCAAGGCTTCAATATATCTTTGAACCTTTGTAACTAATTTCTCTAAATCCTCTTTTGTTGCAAGGTCAATAACTTTATCTTTCAAGAATTGAATATCATGTTCATTTTGTTCACTCTGTGCTTTCATGTCTTGAAGAGTCCCGTCAACCAAATCAATCTTTTGAAACTTTTGTCGCATCTCTGAATAAATTGTATCAACCTTATCTGTATTCAAAGAAATTCTAGATTCTATTTTCTTTATCTCAATTAAATCTGCTTTTGTTTCTTCACTTAATTTAACAATTTCTTCAACTCCTCTGAAAAATTCAACTTTCTTTTTTACATCTTTAAGTTCATCCATGATTCTTCCCATAATTGCTTCATTACCCTCTAAATTTGCTTTCAATGCCTCAATCTTTGCTTCCTGCTTTTGAATTTCAGTCATCATCTTTTCAGGCTGAACCGTTTCAACTAAATCATGCGCTTTAACAGCCTTTAATTCAATATCTTGTATAGACTTGTCCCTGTCAAGAATCATTGCACGAAGTTCCCCAATTTGTTCACTTGTATGATTAAATCTTTCAGTAAAAGACTTACGGACTTCAGTAAAAGCTTCAACGCTAGCAGAAAGTTTTTCAACTTGAACAGAAATTTGTCCTAAATTTGCTTCACCCGAACTAGAAGATTTCACTTCGGGCTTTTTTTCTTCAACCTCTTCAGTTTCCTCTAATCCCTCTTCATCCTCTTTTTTCTTTTTTCCAAATAATCCCATAAAATTAAGAAAGTTTCTTTAACTCTCCCTCCACCTCTTTTATCAATTTTAACGCTAATTTTAAATCCTTTTTATTATGCGTCACATAAAAATATTGAATTTTCAAGTTTAATAATTTAGTCTTTGCATACAAATTAAAAACATCATGTTTTTTCTCGTGTTTTTTTATTTCCTTTTCGATTGAATGAATCCTAAGTTCCAAATTCGATTTTAATGAATGTTTATACAAATCAATTTTTTCATTTCTGTCTTTTATTTTTTTAATTTTCTTTAAAGTTTCTTTAGGAACAAGTTTCTTAGCCAAATTTTTAACATGCCTTAATTCACGTTTAGTCATAATATATATTAGAAAATATATTTTATTAAGTTTACTTTATAGAAAAAAGAAACATATTCGTGTAAACTCTTAAATTAGCAAAAAATTTGCTATTAAAACAATGAACACTTCCGTAATTTTAACAGATTTTAACAGAATTTATGAAAATAAAAAAATTCCTCAAGAAAAAATAATAGAATACATAAAAGAAAAAATCTTAGAATCCAGTCCAACAGAAAAAAAAGAAGAAATTCTAAGTAAGATAAAAAAATATTCTGTTGATAAAACAAAAATTAAATCAAGAACTTTGTTTGACTACGAGTATGTCAACGAAACATTAAATAGAATTAGAATTAATGAAAACTCTCCAGAATTGGAAAGAATTTTATTGTCAGACAAAATAATTTTAGATGTTTTAAACGAAAACTATTCTAAAAAAAATTATGTTCCAGATGAATTAATCTTTACTTCAACAACAGAAACAAGTCTACCTTCACCCCCACAAGTTTTTGTTTCAGAAAAAAATTGGAAAGATACTTCCGTTTTTCATTCACAATATTTTGGTTGTATGGGTTCATTTCCCGCAACAAAGATAGCAAATAATTCAATCTTAAGTGACAAGAAAATAGAAAAAAGAGTTGACATCCTAAGTATTGAAATAATTTCTACCTATCTTGAGATGACAATAAAAAGATTACAAAAAGATCAAAATCCCCTAGATTTCATAAAAGCAACTCTTTTTGGGGATGCAGCAATAATTTATTCTGCCCTTGGAAACGAAGAATTCTACAAAGAAAAAAGAAATGGACTAGAAATCTTAAGTAAACATTCTCAAATAATTCCAAGCACAATAAAAACAGTTAAATGGTTTCCAAGCGAAACAAATTTTGAACTAGAAATGTCAAAAGAATTACCTGAAATTATAGAAAAAAATATTTTATATTTTACAAAAAGGTTATGTGAAAAAGGGAATATTGATTTTGAAAAAGAAAAAAAACAATTAGTTTACGCCATTCATCCTGGAGGTCCAAAAATAATTGAAAAAATTAAAGAACAATATAACTTAGATGAAAAGTATTTTGAAAATAGTCAAAATTTAATTTACAATAATGGAAACCCTTCTTCAACTTCTTGTCCAATATTATGGAAAGAAATTATAGAAGATAAAAAAATAAAACCAAATCAAAAAATAATCACTATGGGTTTTGGTCCAGGATTAACATTGGAAGGATTGATTCTTAAAAAAGTTATTTCAGATTAAGTTTTTGAATTTTCATATTTAAAATAACCAAAAAGAACAAAAAGGAATACAACCATAAAAAAACCAAATATTTCTTTCACGATTAAAAATTCAAAATATTTTTTGAAAAAATTATCCTTTTCTATTTCAACGAATAAACACCAATTTAATTTATTCATGGCAACATATTGTCCAATTACTTTTTCTCCCCAATAAGATTCATATTCATTTAGTTCACCAAAAATAATTTCATTATTTTCTTTTCCCAATCCCGAAAGAGTGTTTAAACATTCAAGAGAATTAGAAGTATTGACTGCCTGAATAACCCTTCCTGCACCCTCTCCGAAAACATGCGTTGAAGGAGTAATCAAAATATACTCTTGATTTATCAAATATCCCTCCGCAAAATCTCCAAAATCTCCCACCTTGTCCAACAAGATTTCAAGTTTATCATCCAACAATCTATAAGAAAAAATACCCTCATAAGTTCCATTTTTATCATATATTTTTTTGTTTAACAATAAGTAAAAAGTATTTTCTAAAGGGTGTGGTAAAATACGGTAAGTTAATTCTGGTCCAGCAACTTCTAAATATTTAACTGTTTCAGGATAAGTACTTACATTAAATCCTATTAATCCATTGTTGTTATCTAAAACAATTATTCCAGAAGAATTTACAAGTCCCAAAGATTTATTTTCAACAATAACAAAAGAATTCATAATTTCATCTTTGCTATAACTAGTTTTAGAAGAAGATTGATTCGATTCTAAAAATTCTAAAAATAAATCTTCATCATAAATTTGATAAAATTCTCTCTCCTCTTCTTCAATAAAATTTGTAATTAAATCAATCTTTTCTCTCAATATAGAATCCATTTTATTGGTTGTTTGTTTTTCCATAATCTTATAACTAATAAATCCACTAACAAAACAAAAAACCAAAGCAACACAAATTCCGATAATTAAAAAATTAAAAAAAACCTTACTATAAAAAAATGAAGGTTTGTTACGTTTTTTCATAATAAAGAAAGGAAAAAATTCTTTAATAAAAAAGACGCAAATATATTCACAAAAAACTATAAAAATTAACTAAAATCATTCTTTTTTCGTTAAAACTTTTTTCTCAACAGCCTTAACTTTCTCTTTAACTTCAACTTTAGCTTTCTCTGCTTTTGCCTTTTCTTCTTCTGCCTTCATTTCTTCTTCATCAACAAGTTCCAATTTCAATTTAGGCAAAGGTTTTCCTAATTTCTCCCACTCTTTTTGTACACGAGGTTTTAACCCTTCCAAATAAATCTCAACAACGCTAAATGAACCACTCATAATTTTATCTTTAATCAATTTAAGTTCCATCTTCAAATCAAAAGTATCAACTTTTTCTTTTTCAAGTCCTTCAATTTGATATTCTATTTCATCAACTAAATCATTAAATTGATTATATTTCTCAAGTTCTTCATCTGTCAATCTTCTCGTTGAATGTAAAATTGGCCTAAAGTTTACAAAATAAGGTCTACCACGATTATAATCTGCATTCTGAAACATAATAACTCCCACTTCTGCACGAACTAAAGATTTCAAAAATTCTTCACCATACTTTGTCTTAATCCTCTCAAGGTCTCCCTCTTCAAGAGTACGTGTTTGAAGCTCCGTATTAATATTCGCTTTAATTTGTCCTGCAAAATCATTTAATACTTGCGAAATTAACATAACACCAAGCCCCCACTTACGAAATTCACGACAAGCCCGCTCAATTTGTAAAAATCCAGCACCGCTACCACCAAACTTTGGAAGCAAACGATGAACTTCATCAAACACTAAAAGTATTTTCAAATTTGGAGATTCTTTAGGATCACTTCTAAACACTTGCTTAATTGTGTTAGCAACGAAAACATCAATCTCTGCAGGAGTTAACTTATTCATTGAAAAAATCTGAATTTGTCCTGGAGCTAAAAATTTATTCACATCAATCTTTTGTTTCGAGTCTTTAATCATACGAACATTTCCTTTAAACGCCCTAGCATCTTTTGGTTTCAAACCAAACCGCGGATAAAAGCTAATCATCTTTTTATCATCACATTTTCTTAACATACCACTCCACTGTGCCGTCGGGTCAAAAACCATAACACAAATATCTTGCATAAGCGCTTCTTCAATAACAACTTGCGCTGAAATAGATTTACCCATACCAGTTGCACCAGCAACGATTGCGTGTGTTGTTAATTTATCAATTTCATAATAAGCAGGATGATTACTCTCAGCAATTTTTCCTAATTTAACAACACGAGGACCCGGTTCTGGAAGCGTGCTATATTCAACTTGAATTCTATATCTTTTCTTTTTATCTTTGTAACGTTTATACATCAAAAGATTCAAGGAAACAAAACTCAAAAAAGAAATAATTGAAAAAATTAACCAAAGAGGAAGTCCAAAGAACGAATACAAATAAAGTGGTCTTGAAACAACAAAAGAAACAGTAGAACTTGAAATCAAATTCAAATATTCTGCAGTGATTTCTAAAAAATAATCTCCCGAAGTGAAATTTTCCGAAATAGGAATTTCTCTAAGTAAAGTTAAAGAATTTTCAATTTCAGAACTAAAATTCTCTTCGTAAAGAATATTTTCTCCAGACAAATCTTTTATTTTCGCATTAAACTTAACCTCATAACTTTGATCACGAAGTAAATTTTGTAAATTTAATTTATATTTCAAATTATTTCCGGGCTGAACCAAATTTTTGAATAAATCTATCCCGATTAATAAAATTTCAACGGAAAACTTTTTGTCAACAACTTTAATTTTCACTGGAATTTCTTGTTCTAAATCCCCGCTAATTGTTAATGTTCCCTCATAAGTTCCCAAAGGCGGAGTTCCATAAATTGTAACTTTCAAATTTGTAAAACTATTTGGAGTAATTGAAGCCGTCAACTTATCTAATTTAATAAAATCTTTTAGATTTGGAGAAAGGGCAAAGTCAAGATTCATATTTGCTTGTCTTAAATTATATATTCCTATTTCCTCTTCAATAAAAGTATCTTTTCTAACTTCCTTATTTATTTCTTTAGTACTAACCCAATAATCCTCCCCCTTAGCAATAACTTCTTCGACAATTTGTTGACTTATTGGCTCTTCTGTGTAAGGTCCAGTTTCAAATTGATAATCTATAGTTGAATCATGTAAAATAATATTATGTAAAATTGATTCTCCACCTACTGAAAAATTAAATGAATTGTGATAATTATTATACTGTTCTTTTAATACAACCAAAGAATGTTCCCCCGAAGTTAAAGTTGCATTAATAGAATATTCTCCAGTTGTATTTGTATAAACTGTGCTTTCTCCAAGTATTACCCTTGCATCTAGTACAGGTGCTCCAAGTTCTGTTTTTACAGTACCATAGACATTAACACCAATTAATTCATCAAGTCCTGGGGTATATGGAGTCATTGTAATATTTTTTTGAATTAAATAATTTGTAAAATTAACAGAAATATTTGTAAAATAATCATCATATCCAGTTTTTTTTACAAATACATTATAAGTTCCCTCAACAACAGTAAAGTTAAGACTATACTGCCCAGTACTTGAAGTAGTTGTATTTATTCCTGCAACATTAACCGTTACATTTTCTAATGGATTTCCAGAATTGTCAAAAATATAACCATAAAGTGTTGCCAAAATATTTTCTCCAATCCCCGAACTAGCAGGGCATTCATCATTTGGATCTGTGAAAAAATAAAAATGTTCAGTTGACTCGGAGGGAATTGGTAAAAGTAATTGATAATTTACAATCTTTTCAACATCAAAAGACTTTTGAACATCTTGGATATGTGCTGCATAAACAAAATTTGTTCCATCATTTAAAACATAAGTATCATAAATTTCGTTGTCCCCATCCCATTTGTAAGTATAAGTCATTGGAACATTTGTAATATTTCTACTTCCAACAACAATGTTTCCCCTCTCTGTAAACGTTACACTTGGGCAATAAATTGCATCACTACAACCAACATAAATATCTAGTGCATTCAAATTAGCTGGATTTAAATTATCAAAGTCAATTACAGGAGAAGTTGATGCATAAATTTCTTTTCCCCCAATAGCATCACTTTGGATACAATCAAAAAACAAGTCTTGCCTTACAATTTCCCCATAAGAATAATCATCATGCAATTGTTCTGTAAAATCAGAAACTCTAAGAGCAAGACCATATGCTCCTGCCCAAAAAATAGTATCAAATTTTTCATAAATTGTTAATTCTGCTATACTTCCCGCACTAGCATTTACTGAATAAGTTGCATACCCTTCTAAGCCACCCTGAGAAATTAAAAACAAAAAAAGAATAGACAAACTAATTGCTGTTAAAAACAATAAAAAAGTCAAAGTTTTTTTCTCAAAATTATCTTTCTTTATTTCTCTTTTTGCAATTGCTCTTGCAGAGCTATTCCTTTTTGGTCGATCTTCCCTAGACATAAAAAAATAAAGACAAAAGCGTTAATAAAAGTTGTTTTCAATTAGTTTCTTCTTTAACTTCTGAAACATCTTCTTTTGTCCCTTCTTCTTCAACTTTTTCTTCGTTAGCTTTTTTCTCTTCTAACTTCTTTTGTTCCTCTTCTTCCTTTAATTTTTTCTTTTCTTCTTCCTTTTTCTTTCTTTCTTCCTTAATTTTAAGGAAATAATCTTTAACTTTATTTACTCTCTTAACAATACGTTCTTTCATTCTATCATAATATCTTCCAAAAACACGCCTAAAAGTTCTTTTAATCGTTCTAAAGAAATTTGAAAAATCAACAAAAAAGGAAGAAAAGAATATTCCCATTCGAAAAAACATAAACTTCAGTTTTGAAGGAAAAATATTATATTTAACTCCCCGAAAAAATAATTTTAGTTTGAACCAAAAGATGGCAGATTTCATTTTCAATCTTTGATAAAAATTTTTCCTAAAGTCAATATGGTAAGCCTTGTAAACTTTATTTTTTTCTTCTTTTTTTATTTTCTTCTCAGGCATATCTAAAAGTTTATCTTTATTGTGTGAAACATAATTTTGAAGTTGTTTATTTCTACGAGAAAGAATTTTTTTGAAATCTTGTGTAAATTCTTTTTGTGCCAGAATCTTATTTTTTCCAGAAGAAATTTTTGTTTTGTATCTTTCCGTTATTTCTTCATAAGATTCTTTATATTCGTCTTCAATATCACTAATGTCTTTCATTTTATTTACAATAACAATCACAAGAATGACAAGAATTATTGCTATAAACAAATTCTGAAGAAATAAATTTTGTTTCTTCCATATTACAAAAATTATTACATCTCAAATTGCAATCAGTCTCGTCCCTTATTTGATGTACTAAATTTCCCAAGATAAAAGAACATTCGTCTCGTATTTCAATTAAATGTGGTTTTTCAAAAGGTTTTTTCACAAAGTTAAAATCAACATAAGTAAAGGCCAAAATTAAAAGAACAATTAAACTAAGAAAAATTACAACACTAAGAAAAATTCTTGAATAAAGAATGTGGTGAATTGGTTTTTTAGTCTTGATCCTCTTTTTCTTCTGATTCATTTTTCTCCCCATCATTCTCCTTAATCTTATTCTTATTCTTCTTTTTATAATTGTTTCCTTCTAAAGAATCTTTTTTGTGTTTGCAAATTTTCATAAATTCTTGAATCATTCCTTTTAGTTCTTCTTCAACATCCTTAATTTCTTCTTCTTTTTCAATAAGTTCAAAATAAGTTACTTGCCAACCCTTTTCTAAGTCTTTTAGAATTTTAACTTTTTCAGAAATCTTTGTTTGAATGTCATTACTCAAGAAATCCAATACATCAACTTTTTTTTGCTTTTCCCAATAAGTTTTCATGTCAGACAAAATATTTCTAGATAAAAACTTCTGATTGTACCATTCTTCCAAAGAAGAAATATCTAAATTACTTTCATCTAATTTATCTTGAAATTCATCAAAGAAACTTTTTCTTGGTAAAATTGGTTGTCTAACTTCTTCTCTTTCTGGAGTTTCATTAACATTTTTTATTAACCTATTAAGAACATTTTCTTTTGTCTGTTTAGTAATTCTTTCGTCTTCCTTTTTTGTTTCTTCTTTCGTCTCGATAATCTTTGCTTCTTCTGTTTTTTTGTTTTCTTCTTCTTTCAAAAAATTATTTACTTCACTAACACTTTCTTTTTCCATTTCATCAGAAATCAATTCTGGAAGTTCATCCGGAATATTTTTCTTTTTTCCAAATCCTAAAAATCCCATATTATTTCATGTCTCCCCTCATTTATATATTTTGAGTGTTACCCGACAATAACCCTCACCTTTTTGTTTAAATGTTCTTTTGGTAAAATAATATGTCCACCATTTCCAAAAGACTTTACTTGTTTTTCAAAAACTCCTTCCGAAACTCCGAGTTCTTTTAAGATTAATTCAATCTTACCAAGCTCTCTCACTAAATCATCAACTTTTCTTGTATCCATGTATATATAATTATATATACATGTTTATAAAAGTTTCGGTTGACAAAAAAATTATCAATTAAAAAATTAAATCAAATCATAATAAAAATAAACTTCCTGTGTATTTTCAGAATGATACTCTCTTAACTTTGCAGGAATTCTAATTTCATAATCATATGTTCCATATTCTCCCTCTGTTCCCTTATTAATTTTAGAAACAAAAACTAAATCTTCCTTTTCAGAAGAATCAAATTCTCCATTGCTGTCATCACTCCCATCCCAAAGAACTCCTGTTTCAAAATTTTCATTGTTGGTTGAATTAATGAAAGACACATCTTCAAGAATTCTTTTGTGAACGGTCAAATTATCTAAGACAGGAGTTGAATAACTAGTAGAAAATGAATCAACAAAGTCCGTTGTTCCAAGTAACGAATCAACTTCAGAAAAGTCATTAGAGGAATCACTTCCGGTTTTAGTTTTTCCAAGAGGAAATAAATTCAACCAATCAATTTCACTTTCACTGTCACTCATAAAAACATTTCCTTCAAGATTTGTATCATTGTCCCAACTAGCAAATTCAACAAATGAATTAGACAAAATTTTCACAGCAGAAATATTACCATAAAATTCTTGCCACATCAAAACATTAAACGAATTATTTAATTTATTATTACTCTTATTATATTCTAAAATAGAAGAGGAATTATCAAGTACAACAAAAATATTATTCTTTCCAATTTCAGAAGTATAAAAAACATCAACAATAGAATTTGAAAATGCCAAAAGTGAAATTGTTTTGTCATCAATAAACTTCCCAAGAGGAGAATTTTGAAAAAAAGAAACTAAAAAATTTCCAGAGTCAACGCAACCCTCATTTCTTATTGTTGCACTAATTGTTACTTCTTCACCCTCAATTGGATTTAGTTTACTAAAAACTAAATCCCCTTCTTTAATTGTTAATTCAGGATACCCTGAATAAGCAAAATAATCTATTGTTCCAATTGAATTAGCGTTATTGGCATTGTCTTTTGAGTAACAAGTGAAACTCCAATTTCCAACCTCATTAACTAATAAATCAGAATAATAATTTCCATTAAATAAAGTAGAATAATTCAATTTGCCTGACGGTTTATTGGCTTCAATAATAACTTCTTTAATTCCATTCAAATCCGTTGTATTACAAGTTACTCTTAAGGAAGTGTTTCCACAAAAAAAAGTTTCATTTAAATTAATTGTATTAATTGTTGGGGCAGTCAAATCAATTGTTATTGTTTTATTTTCTCCTTTTGTTTCAACTAAAGTATCATTTGCAAAACAAGAATAAATATAATTTCCTTCAGACAATGTTTCACTAAACAAAACTTCACTAGAAGACGGTTTTGAATCAACTAAATTCCAAGAGCCATAAAAATTTGACCACAATTGAACAAAACCAGAATCCGAATCTAAATCATTGTAAGTACAATTAACAACAAAAGTTTGATTGTTCGTAATAGAAACTAAATTATTAACAAAAATATTTGGAGGAGAATTTAGTGTAATATTTGAAACCACATCATAACCAGCACCAGTAACAGTTACATTATTTTCACGGCTAACATAATTGTCTCCACTCTCAATAATTTTTAGAGTAAGAATATCTCCTATTTGGCAAGGACTATTCAAAAGTTCACAATCAATTAAATAAACATTAGAAGTAAAAGATTTTCCATTTACTCCAATTATGTCAGTTAAATTATCCAAGACACCATTAGAATATTTATATAATAAAATTGTGTGATCATTTGCATTTTCTCCATCTGCTGCATTATTCACATATCCAGAAATATAATGAGCCGAACTAACAAAATTCAATGTAAACAAAACTAAAAAAACTACTAAAAAATTCTTAATTAATTTTAATTCCCCCATAAAATAAATTAATTATTTAACTATTTAAGGATATTGAGAATAAAAGCAACAATTAAAAATTAAATCCATCATCATTTTCTTTTTTCCTTCTCCAAAGGAACAAAAAGAAGAAAGCAAAAATCGCCATTACAAGGACCACTAAAACATAAGTTACTGTTGATAAACTAACAATACTTAATTCAAATCTACCCTTAAGAACTTTAACTAAACTTGTTTCCTTTTCACCATAATGTAAAACTACATTCAAAAAATTATTTTTATTAAAATCACTTTCAAGCATCTGTTCACTAATTAAAACGTCCTTTGTTTTTCCAGATTCAATTTTATATGCTCGGTCTGTTGCAATTGTTTTTTCTTCATAGCCTACTTGCAATTCCTCAATTGAAGCATCAACCCAACAGTCAACACCAGCAGTATTCTTTACAACAATTTGAAATTCTTGTTTTTGTTTATTATATTTAACATCTTTTACTTCAATTTCACAGTTATCAATTACATCAATAGTTTTCACATCCCAATCTTCATTCAAAGTGTGGTCAAGTGAACTTTTTGATTCACCATAAATTGCAAAGATATTAGCTTTCAAATCATCATAACTTCCAACCTCAAGAGGATAAGTTGCAGTCTTATAACTTCCAGGAGAAATAAATACAACTTCAGTATCTCCCACTTTCACTTGACTATTTCCATCAAGTAAAGTAATAGTCCCCTTAAGATAAACCGGAACATTTGAAGTACTCTTATAGGTAACTTCTAATTGTTGTGTTAATTTATTATATTCAACTGCATAAACTTCTATTTCTAGAGACGGTGAAGGCAAAGGAAACAAATCTAACCCTTCAACAGCACTAACTCCTTCAGTCTGGACTCTCGCACCACGTGCAAATTTAACCATAACTGAAATTCCTGTACTACGACGAATATTTGTTGCCGCGCCCATTAATTCATTACCAATTAAAACCCCAATTTGAATATCTGAAGTTTTCAAGTAATCTCTAATTTTATCTGGAACATTTTCTCTACCAGTAAACAAAATAGGTTGAGTTCCACCCATTATTTCTTTTTCAATAAATTCTCCATTTGTTAAAAGAGCTTGTTTTCTAGGATTTAATTCCATATATTTTTCAACAATCTCAATATTATCTTCAAACTTATCTTGATTGTAAATAATAGTTGGATTGTATTTATTCAAAGTATCCACAACTTCCCGATCAATATATCCATAAATTAAAACATTCTTAACATTTCTTCTTGACAATATTGCATCAACATCATCTATGTTTACTCTGTCAGCAAAAAATACCCAAGAATTTGTTTGAACCGCGTAAGGCGCAACAGCAATTGCATTATATCCATATGAATCATCAACGATAACAAAATTTTGAATGTCTAAAAGTTCATCAATTAATTCCAAGTTCAAATTTTTTGAAATAATTTCATCTGCACCTTTAAATCCTTCAGAAATAATTAAATCAGGATAATTAAAAACATAGGGTTCGTCTCGAGAAGTCAAAACTAAAATCGACTTTTCTTTACTAATTGAATCAAGTAAAATACTTCCATGATTAGAACTTGTTAAAAAATCGCTGCTAACACCTTCAAGAGTTGCATAATGTAATCCAGAATAAACATCAATCCAATTTTCTGAATTTGTAACAACATGTGTATAGTCAATAGCACTACCAAATTGTACAAGTGCTAAAACAAAAATTACAAATATTGATAATTTAATTCTCCCCATAACAAAAATATAGCATAAATGTTATTTAAATGTTAAGGTGATTAAATAAAAAATTCCTCATATTCTTTCCATTAACTGAAATTCTGTCTTGGGGCAATAGCCTAGATTGTGGAGGGTAAATAATAACGAAGAATTCTCCGAACCCAATTTTGAATTATTTTTGTCAAATTTTCTAAAAAAATTCTCCACTCCCTCTAGACACTAAAACGGTCGCCCTTCGGGAAAATAAACTAAACTCCCTTACGGAATTTTAGTTTATTTTTGAGATAAAATTAAAGATTTTTATTGCGTTGTTTACTTCTGTAAACGAGCAAGAAAAATCTTTGCATTTTAGCCAAAAAGAAAAAAAATTAAATCAAAGGAGAAACAAAAACTTCTATTACTGCAGCAAAACTCATAAGAACAATTGCTAGACCAATTAAAACAAAAACATCTTTCAAAATTTTTGTAGATTTTATTTCTTTGGATAAATCTCCCTTCAAAATTGCAGAATAAATAATTCCCCCAGCTAAAATTACCATAAAATAGGAAAA
>Ga0210043_1000269_pt1 | contig 56189 bp, 52 predicted proteins | sample CryGeymet201501t_FD_183990 | JGI IMG/M metagenome (GOLD analysis project Ga0210043, IMG submission 183990) | Groundwater microbial communities from Crystal Geyser aquifers in Utah, USA - Crystal Geyser metaG 2015-01t (SPAdes) (version 2) | ecosystem: Environmental > Aquatic > Deep subsurface >... | reverse complement strand
TAATTACATAAAAATAAAATAATGAAAATAATTAATCCTAAACGTTTACATAGAAAACTTAAAAAGAAGATTATTAAATCTTGGGGTAGAAATACATATCATAATATAATGAAAGGTTGTATAATTTTAGTTCCTTGGATTATCAAATAATGTAGAACCTGAAATTATTGGTTATGAGGGTTGTGAGGAAGAATTAACCAAACTATTGAAAAGTAGATATGTAGATAAAATGTTTAATAGTAATTTTTACGGTAAAATTGGGAGTGGTGAAGAGGGATTAATAAATGTTCTTAAAGAAAATAAAGTAAACAATGAACGGACAGCTTAAAATAGGAGTTATCGGGTCACGTGGATTCAATGATTATAAATTATTAAAAGACACTTTAGATGAATATCTTAATGATGTATTTCTTATTGTCTCAGGTGGTGCGGTTGGGGCTGACTCATTAGGGGAGAAATGGGCGAACGAGAATAGTGTTAAAACGCTCATAATTAAGCCTGATTGGAATAAGTATGGTAAGAGTGCAGGATTTATAAGGAATACCGATATCGTTGAAAATAGCGACATTATAATCGCTTTTTGGGATTCTTTGAGTAGAGGAACTGAGGACTCGATTAAGAAAGCAAGAGAAATGGGTAGAGAAGTTAAAATAATATATTATAATACAATTTAAATGATTCTATGGACATTACTAATATTACTAATAATAATTATTTTATTGTTGTCACTAACAATGTTTATTATATTAAAAAGGAAAAATATAACATATGATGATAAAAAATTTATTCTTTTTGTAATTGATATGTATTTATCATACGGAGAGGAATTAAATATATTTCCCTCTGAAAAAGAAAAATCAATTATAATTTCTAAAATAGAAAAAATAAAAAATAAATTAAAAATCGAAATCTGTGATGATTAAAACAAGAATAACCGAAAAAAAAATAATGAAATGTAAAGTTTTATATGATAAAATAAATAAATATCCATTAAATTTAAACATAAAAATTTTTACACAAAAATATTATAATTATATTAATAATCTAAATAACATTCCAATATGTAAAAATTGTAATAACGAAGTTTCGTTTAATATTAACAAAAAAAAATATAATGAATTTTGTTCTACTAAATGTGTTAGAAATAATATTGATGTAAATATTAAAAGGAATAATACAATGGAAATTAAGTATAATAAAAAAAATTATAATAATAGAAATAAAGCAAAAAACACAAATTTAAAAAAATATGGAGTTGAAAATATTTCGCAGATTAATGAAATAAAATTAAAAAAGAAAAAAATTTTTAATGAAAAATATGGTGTTGATTCATACACCCAAACAAAAAACTATCTTCAAAAAACAAAAAACACAAATTTAAAAAAATATGGCGTTGAAAGTCATAATCAAAATAAAGAAATTAAAGAAAAAAAGAAAATTTCATATTTAAAAAAATATGGTGTTGATTCTCCACTTAAATCAGAGATAATACGAGAAAAAATAAAAAATACTAATATGTTGAAATACGGTGTTGAAAATGTTATGAATTTACACCATTTTAGAGAAAAAGCAATACAAACAACGATAGAAAAATATGGTGAGATTTGGAAAAATCATTTCCCAAGATATAATCCAACATCAATAGATTTTTTTGATGAAATTACAAAACGTACTGGAATATTTATTCAACATGCACTAAATAATGGAGAGAAAAAATTTATCAAATATTGGGTTGATGGATATATTGAAAAATATAATATATGTATAGAATGGGATGAAATTGAACATAAGTATGGTAAATCAAAATTAAGAAATAAAATAAAAGAAGATTTTTTAATTAACAATTTTAATATCAATTTATTTAGAATAAACGAGATTGATTATTTTAATAATAATGAATTGGTGATACAAACAACAGTAGATATTATTAATAAAAAAATATTTTAAAATAGAATAAAATGAAAAATAATAAAAATTTAGAAAAAAGGATGTATTTCTTAGTTCCGTATAATATATCTGAAATTGCCAAAGGAATACAAGCAGGACATGCAGCATTAGAATATGCTCATGAATATAAAGACGACCCTGAATTTATTGATTTTATTGAAAATCATAAAACTTGGATTATACTGAATGGTGGAACAACTAACAATAGAAGAGAATTAGGTACAGGTATTCCACAAGGAACACTAAACCAATGTCTTGACCAATTATCTGCAAATAATATTAAATATAGTATCTTCGAAGAACCTGATTTAAACGATGCATTAACAGCAATTTGTTTAATTGTTGATGAAAGAGTATTCAATCGTAAAGACTATCCAGATTTTTATGATTGGGTAGGAGAAAAAGAAATATTTGTGTCAGCAGATAATACATACCAATGGAATATTTTAAAAGAATCATATATAAATGAAGTTGGGAAAGATATTGCCTTTCTTAAAGAACTCTTAAACACAAAAAAGCTGGCTTAACACCAGCTTTTTTTATTTTACCACTTTATAGTTAGCCACATTTAACATTCTTTGAACATGTTCGTTTAGGCTAGGAGATTCTTTTTTTACAGATTCTCCTTTATATTTATTAACTAAATTGCCTAATTTATCTGTTTGTTCTTTGTCTCTAAAATCCCTTTGTACATCTTTTCTAATACCCTTTTCAACATCTTTAGGAATCATTTGACCCATTTCTTTATCTCTTTTTATTGTATCATCTTGTTTTCTAGCTGCTATTGCAGGGTCTACTTTATTTTTGTCTGGTTTTACACCACCTTTAATCTTATCAACAAAAGTTGGTGAATCAATTCTTGTTCTCATAACACCTTTATACTTGTTGTGGTATTTAATGTCTCCTTCTATTTGAGCAGCATCTGCTTGTCTTAAATTCATCATTTCATTATCAAATATAAGACCTTCATGGTCTTTTGATTTTGCACTTGGTGGTGAATAATCCCTGTATTCTAATACATTATTGGTGTTTAGTTCCTTAAATAACCATTGATAATATGGTGTACCAGCATTGTCTCTTTTTGGATATCTTGAATTAGCTTTTTGGATAACTTCAACATTAATGGGAAATGCTTCATCACCAATACTACCTACTGGTTGTGAATTTTTATATTTCTCATAAAATATTATATCATTGGGATATAAATATTGACCATCCATTTCACGAATTATATCTTTATTTAATAATTGTTTTGTTAAATTATCATAAAATGCCTTGTGTGCTTGAAACTTATTGGGTTGTTCTTTATAAAGACTATATGTAAAATATCTATGTATATTAGCTTTTTGATTATCTTCAAGATTATTAAGTGGTTGACCACCAAAATCTCTTACAAATCTAGAAGCATCACCCATAAATATGTTTGTTGGAACTACGTTAGCATCACCACTTTCTAAACCTTTATCTTCATTACCTGTTTGACTAACATATGTTTTAATTAAATTGATGAAATCAGGATATCTCTCAACATCACTTGGTTTTAATTTAGATAATAAAACATTCATTCTATTAGTGCCTATTTTTCTAATATCACCTCTTTCGGCTGGTCCAATCATATCCACAGCAAAACCATCTGGAACTATAAATGCTTCATCACCAACTTGTTGTTCAATTTCAGTCTTAGGTGCTTTTTTTTCTGGTTGCCATGTTTTCAACTTATTTTCTAAATCATTTTCCTGTGCAAATTCTTTCATTTTTTCATGAGCAGGTTGTATTGTGGGATAATTAGAGGGTGGGGTTTCCATTGCAGCAATCTTATTTAAATTACCTAACATTTTCATGAATTCAGGTAAATCGATATCCACAACGTCTTTTATGAATTTCCCTTTATATTTTCCTATTGGCATAGGAACTCTACCGCTTAAATGACCTAAATCTTCTTTTGATTTACTTGTATCATACATTGAACCTCCTTTTGTTGGCTCATTACCCATTGCTTTTGGTGTGAATCTTTCTTGTTCTGGCATTATTATAAAAATTTATATTATGTTAATTTATCCTGTAATAAATACGGTGTAACATCCTCTTTAACAGGAACACCGACAATTAATTTCCAGTAAGGAGCAAACCCCGCTATTGTTTGTGAGGTAGTATCAATAACATTATTTGCTTTCTCCACTTCATAGTATCTTGGATTCTCACCACTCATATTATATTCAATAATATCACCTCTATTTACTTCTAAATTTTTTTCTTTTAATTCTTGAATATAAACACCGAAATTTAATACCCCTGTATCATCACGTGAAATTCCACCTTCACCCTCACCATAAAATTTTTGTTCACTATCTTCTACTCCAACCATAGCATTAATTTTAACTGGTGTCATAAATTTTTTATCTTTTGATTTAGCTTGACCGTATAGTTTATGAGATTTAGATTCAAGAATATTAATTCTATAAACTTTTATTTCATGAACCACATCGTTTTGAAGGTAATTTCTACCGTACATAATGTCTAAATTAAACGAATTCTCGCTCATGAATAAACCATAACGATTTTCCTCTCTATCAAAAAATTGCTTATTACGTTTTCTTCCCATAACTAATGGTTGTCATATATTTCTTTTTATTTTTATCGTAATGCATTTGTATACTTACTACATTTTCAGCATTAACCTCATTACTATTACCGAATTCTACTAAATTATTATACTCAATATTTTTTTCTAACATAGTTTTAATATAAATACTAAATTATTTGTCTTTTATGGTTTTTTTGTGTATTTATGTAAAGAAATAATAATACAAAGTATATACAAAATTTATGATGAAAAAAGAAGAAAATTTAATAATTAGAATTCCTGAAAAACTAAAAAGAGAATTTAAAATGGTTTGTAAATCTAAAAATTTAACAATGTCACAAGCATTAAATATGGAAATACAAAATTTTTTAAATAAAAAAAATAATGAGTTAATCCAGACTCAATTACAAATAGCAAATCCCATAGATGAAGATATGCTAACATATCTTAAAACACCGAAATATTATAATAATGTGTTGGTAGAAAGAAGAGATATATATAAAAGCGGTAGAAAAATAAAAATAGGAGATAAAGTTTTATTCGGATTATTAAATGAAGAATTAATTAAGTTTCATATTGAAGAAATTAACACTCTGTATGAATTTGCTGAAAATGATAATGAAACATTAATTAATTTAAAATTTAAGGATGAATAAAATAGAATTATTAGAGTATCTAAAAACAGATAACAAATCAGGACATAAAACAAGGGAAATACATTTAAAAAAAAATCACCCTGTTGAATATGAAAAAATTCAATCAATTAATATAGTAAATAATTGGTATGAAAAATTATATATATTTGTTCACAACATAAAAGAAAAACCAAAGTGTTTCAATAAATGCTGTGATAACTATGTAAATTTTAAAAATTTTAATTTTGGTTATGGAAAATATTGCAGTACACAATGTAAAAATAGTGACGATGTTTTTAAAAATACTGTTAAAAAAACAAAATTAAATAAATATGGAGATGTGTACTATAATAATAGAGATGGTGCTAAAAAAACTTCTTTATTAAAATATGGTGTTGATAATCCTTCAAAATCAATTATAGTACAGGAAAAAACACAAAAAACTAATTTAGAAAAATATGGTACAACTTGTACATTATTAAATGGTGATATTCAAGAAAAAACAATAACAACCAAAATAAAAAAATATAATAGCAAATCATTTACCAATAGAAAAAAAGCAAAAAAAACAACATTAGAACGATATGGTGATGAAAACTATAATAACAGAAAAAAGGCAAATGATACTTCTTTAATAAAATATAAAGATAAAAACTATAATAATAGAGAAAAAGCAAAACAGACATGCTTAAATGAATATAATAAAGATAATTACACAAAAACAGAAGAATATAAAAATAAAATAAACAATAAAACAATCAATATTTGGGCAAAAAAACTCAAAATTAAAGTAGAGAATATTAAGTATTCTAATGGTTTATTTATTGTAAAAAATTTTTGTAAAACCCACTGTGATTTTGAAATTAAAAAAGATGTACTTAGAAATAGACTCAACTATGGGATTAAAACACTATGTACAAAATGTAATCCTGTTTCGGAACAATCATCAATCAAAGAAAAAGAAATTGTTGATTTTATTAAAACTGAATTGAGAATTAATAATATTATTGAAAATGATAGAAAAATTCTTAATGGTAAAGAATTAGATTTGTATTTTCCTGAGCATAACTTAGCAATCGAATTTAATGGTTTATATTTTCATTCAGATAAATTTCTTGATAAAAATTATCATTTAAATAAAACAGAAGAATGTGAAAAACAAGGAATCCAATTATTACATATTTTTGAAGATGAATGGATATATAAATCTGAAATTGTTAAATCAATAATTAAAAACAAATTAGGATTAACAGATAATAAAATATATGGTAGAAAAACAATAATTAAACAAATTGATGATAATAAACTAGTTAAAGAATTTTTAGAAAATAATCATATTCAAGGCTTTGTTGGGTCGAAAATAAAATTGGGGTTGTTTCATAAAAATGAATTGGTTTCACTAATGACGTTTGGAAAGAAGCGTAAGTTCATGAACTCATCATCGAAAGAAGGGGAATATGAATTGTTGAGGTTTTGTAATAAATTAAACACAACGGTTATTGGTGGAGCAAGTAAGTTATATAATTATTTCATTAAGAATTATAACCCTAAAGAAGTTATTTCATATGCAGATAAAAGGTATAGTAATGGTAATTTATATAAAAACCTAGGTATGAAACTTATTGGTGAATCAAAACCAAATTATTTTTATATTAAAAATAGTGGGGATGTTTTTAGATATCATAGATTTGGTTTTAGAAAAGATATTTTGATTAAAAAAGGTTACGATTCACTAAAAACAGAACATCAAATAATGATTGAAAGAGAATATTATAGAATATATGACTGTGGTTGTTTGAAATACTCAAACAACCACTAATTATATACCTACAATTGGAAATTTAGGTGGTTGAAAACCACGTTCTCTGTTAACTGCTTCTGCTATTGCTGCTCTATCTTCGGTTAATTGCCTCAAAGATAGTTTATTAAGTGTATCATATATTCTTTGAACAGTAACATCTTTCATTTCTTTACCTTCTTCAAGTAAATGTCGATAATCTAAAGTTACTTCTTTTTGTGCAACACCCAAATCACCAGAATAGAAACCACGAATTCCACCAATAACTATTTTAGTTTTAGCTATTAATAAATCTCTTATTTGTTGACGAGCAACTGAATTTAAACTATTCCATTCTAATACATCAATTATAACATCAGAGGGTAATTTCACTATATCTTTATTTGTTTTTAAACAATCTTCTCTATCACCACCATCGGTATCGTAATAGAAATACCATACTTTTCTTCCTGCATAATGTTTACCCCATTTATTTCTAATTTCATATCTACCACCCGGTATTGGGTATAAATGTAATATTTTTCTACCATCAGCCATACCAGTAATACGATATGTTAATTCAGATTGTAATATACGTTCTTTTGTACGTCTGTCTTGTGCTGCTAAAAGCAAAGAATATGTTGGTTGAACATAAGTTGCTGGACGACCCATATAACTCCATCCCATACCATTTGATTGCCAATTAGACATAGCAAAAGGGTCAATAAGACCACCATCAATTTCTGGTGGAGTATCCCATAATACTTCGTTTACTTCACGACCTGCTGGTATTATATAATGTTGTGTGTGAGCAGAACAAACAATAAAATCTCTTTTTAACTCCCATCCATATGCAGCAGGTGCGTTAGTACCCAGACCAACTTGTTTTGAATATGCATAAGTAAAGGATTCCATGAATTTATTTGATTTTGTAGCAAACGCATCAAAGAATATTTGAGAATCTACTTCAAGACCCTGTAAACCAACCCATTGTTGTTGTATTAACCATTCATTTACATATGATGAATAATCTTCAATAACCATTTCGAGGTAAGAATCCATCATTTCATCTTTAATTTCGATTGGTCTTATAGGATACCCTAATTCGTGTTTTACTTGAAGATATAATTTATTTCTGTCAACAGTTGATATTAATGCCATAATTAATTATATTTGTGTTTATTTATTTATAAATACTAAATTATTATAGATATGCATAACTTTAAATATGAAATTAAATACACCGAAAAGGGTAAACCATATATAAATATACCACCAGATTTCGAACAAAAACCAGAACATTGGTTTATGATTTATGAAATGGCACGTTATGCATTATTTGATTTAGTTAAACGAAATGAAAAGGTGGATAGTTTTACTAATGAAGATATAATTAAAATTGGAGAAGCAGGTCATATTATTGGGCTAATAGCAGAAACATATGGTGAACTACTACGTGAAGTAGATATAAACATGGATGATATTAAAAAAATCTTAAATAAAGAATTACCTAATAATGATAAATAATTATGAATAATAAACCGACTGATGAACAAAAAGTTATTTTTCATGCTATTCATAAAAAAACCGAAAATATTATTATAGAAGCACTTGCAGGTTGTGGTAAAACAACTACTATTGTAGCTGGTTTAACATTGTTACCTGATAATACGGATAAAATGTTTTTAGCTTTTAATAAACACATTCAACTTGAACTACAAGAAAAATTACCAGAAGGTGTCCGATGTAAAACAATGCATGGGTTGGGCTTAGGTGCAATCAAAATGAAATATGGTGATAGTGTTGAAATTGATGAATTTAAAATTAGTAAATTAATAAAAAAGAAATCAAAAAATTGGAATTTACAAAATGAGTTTAACTCAGAGGTGGAGAAAATAGTATATATGAAAACTATCGGTAAATTGGTTGATTTATGTAGATTGACATTAACCACCAATAAAAAATACATACCGTATATAGCACAAAAATATGATATAAGATACTCAACACCAAAAGATGTTAAAAGAGTATTATCTATATTAGAAGAATCTATGAACGATAAAAAAACCATTGATTTTACTGATATGGTTTTTTTACCAGCAATTGACCCAAAAATTTGGTTGTTTCCACAAGATTATGTAATTGTTGATGAAATTCAAGACCTTAATCGTGCACAACAACGAATGATTGATAAAATGTTAAAAAAAGATAGAAAAACTAAAATAAAAACAGGTAGATTGATTGGTGTGGGTGACAAAAATCAAAGTATTTATGGTTTTGCTGGAGCAGATGGAAATGCTTTTGAATGGTTTAGAAACTACCCTAATACCATAATATTACCGTTAACACATACTTTTCGTTGTGGTGTGGAAATCGTTAATGAAGCAAAAAAGATAGTACCCAATTTTAAACCAATGGAAAATGCTCATCAAGGAATTGTTAAAGAAGGTGATGTTGTACATGACCCCGTAGAAGGTGATTTTGTTTTATGTAGGAAAACTTCTCCATTAGTAACATTATTTTTTTTATATTTATTAGAGGGTAAAAAGGCAACAATTAAAGGCAGAGATATTGGTATATCTTTAATTGAAATGATTAATAAACACAAAACAATTGGTGAGGCAATAAATTTTTGGGAAAAAGAATTAAAAGAATTTAAAAAATCACTAATTAAACAAGGAATTATTAACTATGAGGAACATAGTGGGTATTCTTCTATGAAAGATAAGGTGGATGTAATTTTATTCCTTTGTAAGTTGTCAAATGATATGTCTGATTTAATACAAAAAATAGAACAAATTTTTTCTGATGACTTGGAGGGTATTGTGTTATCAACAGTTCACAAAGTAAAGGGTTTGGAAGCGGATAGAGTTTTTATTGCTCGTCCAGACATACTACCAATGCCAGTAAAAAAAACTTGGCAAGCACAACAAGAAAAGAATCTACAATATGTTGCTATTACTAGAGCACGTAAAGAATTGATTTATGATTATAACTGGAATGACGAAAAAGAAGATTAACCATGAGAATGAAAAAAATAAAATTTGGAAATGACCAATCAATACATTTTGTAGTTGGAATAGATTTAAATAGAATTGAAGTATCATTATTTGGTAAAAACCCAAAGACACTTATTAATGATTTAAAATTAAAAAAAGATTTTTATGTGGTTGCTGATGATGTAAATTTAGATGAAGAACTTGATAAAACTTTCATTAAGAAAAATGATGTGGTAATTGTTGATTTAATTTTTGATTTATATCATGAATATCTTACTTTACAAAAAGTTGAAAATGATATTTGGAATACACAATTAGAAAATACTGGTTATCTTGAATTTAAAGATGAAGATTATAATGAAGATGAAGAAAATTATTCTTAATTATATTTAAAATAAAAAGGGTTGAACTATGTCAACCCTTTTCTAAAATTATTTATTATAATCTATTTCAGATTACCTTAAATCACCGATTCCGAATACTTGAAGTCCATCTACGAACACTCTACCGTAGTATCTGTTCATAATCATCTTCTTAGCATAACGTGTCATGATACCTCTGATTGGTTTAAAATCAAAAGGATTATACATAACAGGAGTCAATTGCATTGGCACGTATGGTGCATATATGTAACCTGACTCAAGGATTGAAGTACCTTTATGTCCTATCAACATTGTGTTAGCAGGAGAATAAGGGTCACGATATACTTGGTATCTACCGCTAAGTGAACCAATTTTCTCAATACCCATGTTATATTTATCTTGTTCTGGTGAAGCGTTTGACACATGAAAATATTCCAAGTCATCCATTACAGCAGAGATTTCAGGAGAAACTACTATCCAAGAAGCACCACCTCTAAGCACAGCTTTGTGAATTTGTGCAGAGATTTGGTTAACCTTAGTGATAAGTGTTTGATTCCAGTCTTTTTGAGTACCGTAGTAAGGCTGTGATTGCTTACGGATACCATTGTAGTCCCATCTAAGAGTCCATGCAGCACCTCTTCTAAGGTCACGAAGAACCTCACGGTCAATTTCAGCAGCCATTTGCTCTGACAACAATGCTGTCAATTCAGCTTCTGCATCAATGTTGTGGAATGCGCTAACATCTTGTGCTAATTCAGGAGTCCACTGTGCTCTCATTTTTCTAGTTTCAACAGAAACTGTTACTTCGTCTAAGCCGAAGGTTACTTCTGCCATTTCACTATCTTCTTCCAAATCAGTATATACTCTGTATGCAAATTCGAATGTAGGATTAGTGGTTGCACTGAATGCTTGATATCCATCAGCACCTGCGTAAGTCAAGTCAATGTTCAATGTTAAGTTACCACTAGCATCAACGATAGCTTGTCCATAAGGTTGTACCTTAACATTATAACCTACTGGTTGTCCAGCAGTGATTGTTGCATCTGCAAATGGTGAAGGAGCAATCAAATCGGTATCAGCTACTATTGCTAGTGATGCTAAGAATGATTCTGTGTCCATTGGTACACCAGCAGGTCCAATCAATTTACCTTCGTTAGTAGTATTGAAACCACCAACTACTACAGTTACAACTCTGTCACCAGCAGTCCATGCAGGTACTTGAGTAGTTACACCACTGATGATTTGGAAGCTACCTTTACTTCTGTCGAATAAAGATGTTCCTTCTTCACCGTACTGAGTAGCGTAGAATGAATCATAAAGTGAACGTTGTTCAAATTGTGTTCTTCCAGATGTTGGTGTTGTTGCAGCATTACTATATGCTCCATCAGGAGAAGTATGACCAAATACACCACCACCTTCATCAACTCTAACCGAAGTTTTTGGATTGATGTAATATAATTTACCGATTGGTAAGTTCAATGCTTGAACCGATACCAAATCGTTTGCTAATAATTTAGCGAATACTCTTCTAATTACTGGAAAAGCTACTGTTTCGAATTGTCCTGATGATGCTGAATCCGTAGATTCGTTAATCATCCATGAAAGTTCGTTTTCGAATAACTGCGCACAGTTTTCTTTAACGTTTCCATCAAGACCTTCCAATAAACCGATACTATCCCATCTATTAGTGGTAATTTCTCTTTGCTCTCTAAGTTGTTTTAGACCTATGTTTCCAACTTCTGCTGATTCTGTTAAAAAACCCATTGTTTATAAAATTTATTTCTTTATTGTTATTATTATATTCTTTTACCTTTTTCTACGTAGTCCATTACTCTTTTTATTTTTTGGACTTGTTCATTTGTAGAATAGGCAGTTCTTTCAATTGCTTCATCTATCTTCTTAGAAGCAGATTCACCAAGACTATTACTCATTTTTTCTTCTACATTCTCTATCATGGTTTTCTTAGCACTTTTCATTTCTGAAAGTATCTCTTTATAACCTTTCTCAGATTCAGTGATTGAGTTAATAGATTTAAATTTGTTAATTATCTTAACTTTATCTTCTGTAGTTAATGCTAATTGTTCGTTTACAAGTAAATTGTTTACGTTCGCAAGATTAGTATTAAAAACAGCCATTTCACTTAATTGGTTTCTGTATTTTTCGAGTGCACTTCTATAAGATTCAACAAGTTTTGTTGCGTTAATTATAGACTTCTTATTTTCGTTCAACTCTTTTGTAATCCTTTTGTTTTCACCAATTAACCCATTCATTTTCTTTTTGAAAGATTCATTTTGTTGACGGAATCTACCATGTGTACCTTCGTGGTCACCTAATTTACCGGGGGTAGTTGTACCTGCGGATATAGATATACCCATTGCTTCATCCACATCATCTTCTTTTTCCTCTTCCTCTTTATCTTCAATCTCTATTTTTTTGTCACCAACTTCAATCTCCACTTCATCTTTTTCTTTATTTTCTTTCTTATCGAAATTCCATTCAGTAATTCCAGCGGGATTTGTGTTATGTCCTGTTTTAGCAGGCGCAGTAGCACCATGTGGGACTTTATTATGCATTTCATCAATATCAACCTCTTTTTCTTCGTCAATAGACTTACCTTGCTTTTCGCTTGGTTTAGACTTATCATCGTATGGTTGGTTGTCTGATTCATTTACATTTGGTGATTTGTGGCTATTATCTCCAAACGGTTCACCTTTTTTATGTGCAATAAACGTTTCGTAAAGGTCGTCACACTTTTCATCACCAAGTGATTCCCTAAAAGATTCACCCCACATTCCTTTCATTTGTTCTTCGAACATAGAATTATATTGTTCGTGCATTTTTTGGTCTTCCATTTCTTTTACCATTTCACCTAATTGATTAAAAATATTTTTTATTTTTGAAAACGGGTCACCATCGTTTTCTGCATTGTTGTTTGCCTCACCCATTTCTTGTCCACCCATTTTTGGGTTATTCATTTCCATGTTGTTAGCTAAACCTTCCATCTTTGCAAGTTCTTCTTCAATGTCATTCATAGTAAGTTCGATTCCTACCTCACTGCTATTATCAGGTTCTACCTGAAATTCAGCATCTTCGGGTGCTCCATCATACTCACCTTCAATTTCACCAAGAGACATTTCTCTAATATCCATTATGGATTCATTAATTTTGTCAGTTTTCTTATCTTTTATAGATTCTTTGTTTTTACCATTAACTGGCTCTTTACGCCCTGACTCTTTATTGGAAACCTTTTCTAATTCTTCTTTTAAAAGCAATTCGAATTTCTTTGGAAAAGCTTTTACTAATTTTTCCATCGCATTCTTATCAGCAGCTTCTCTTATTCTTTTCAAGTCGCTGACTGCTTCTTCTATTATTGACTTTTTGTTTTCGTTAGTCATAGTATTATTTTTATGAAATAATTCCTTATTAATTTTATTATAAATACATTTAAAAAATTAAAAAGTACAAAATATTATAAAATATGGTTCGTATTTCTTGTTTTAGATTATAAATTTATTTAATTTTGTAAATTTTTTAATTTTTATAGGATGAATTTGTTTACCGCATCCACTAATTTTTTCTGTTCTTCATTCAAACCTTTACCTTTTATGTGATATTTTAAGGTTTCTTCACCAATTCCTTTACCAAAATCCATTTCAGTCTTTTCTGGAAATAGATATGCACCCGGTGTTGATGGTGAAGCAACCAAGTCAAAACAAATTAATTCAAAATCCGATTGAACAATATTTTTACCATTAACTTCTTTTAATGTTCCTACACCTCTTGATGATATACCTAATCTAATTCCTCTTTTTAGATATTCAACCACTTTATCACCAATCATAGATACAACACCTTCACGCATGTATGCTGGTGAAGTTATTATTTCTAACTGACCATATAATACATTTTTATCTTCACCATTACCCCACCACATCTTTTTGATTAAATGTGATATATTATGTAATGATACTACTGATGAATTACCAGTCCAATGTGGTTTTCCGTTAACTCTTGTCATAAAATTAGAATTTGGGACTCTTACACAAGCAATCTTATCGTTGTAATCAATTTTATTAATTTTAATACTTCTTTTATCCAACCAGATATGTTTTGAATTAGATATGTTTAAATTATATTGAATTTTAGAATTTTCTGATAATATTTTTCTTTCTGTTTCAACTATTTCAACAGTTCCATCTTCAAGAATCATTTCTTTTTTATCAATAATAATCCTATCTGTTGGTTGATAAGTGGATATGTTTCCTGAACCTCCTATCTTTAATAAGATTTCTTGCAAATCATCAATTAATTGTTTTGATGTAGAAAATACTGAATTTTTTGTTGTGTTGTTTTTAGTTTTAATGCTTCTACCATCACCTAATTTAAACCATTTAAAAAATATTGATAATAATTCGGGTGTGGCTTGTTTAATATCATGTGGAACATATTTATTATGTGAGTCCCCTAATGGAAACAAATATGTATACAATCTCGCATCATGAATATGATATTGTTCTTTACCATCAGATTTTGAATCTATCCAATATTCAAACGGTAATTTATTTAATAATTCTTTTATTTGTTTTTTAGACTTTTCTTTTTTCTGAGTTATACAAACATCAAATCCCTTTAATTTTTCATTTGATTTTGTTCCAGTACAATGACCATCTGCAAGATATATTCCTAAGAATGCAAAGAAATCTTCTACATTAACATTTATATCTGTTGTGTATTTCTTTTTTAATTCTTTTTTAATTCTTAAACCAAGATAATTATCATCAACACCTTTTAATATAAAATTTTCAATGTGTTCACCAACCCAATCTCCCTTCTTTAAAATTTTATTTTTACCTGACGATAAAATTCCACCAACATCTTCATAAATTTCTTCTGCTGTCATATAAAATCTAATACCATTATCATCTTCTAATAAAAATCTATGATTTGGTGTTACTGTATTTTCAAAATTTCTTGATTTAAACTCATACATATTACCTTTGTAATCTTGATAAATTTTCTTTTCAATTTTTTGAATTTCAATTTTATTTGTAGCAGTATTTAATGTTTCAATTTCTTCATTATTAGAAATATCTTTCCACTCCTTCCAACCCTCTTTTGTAAGTATCTGAGAATTAGATAATTGGCAGTCTGGATGGTCTGCTTCTGATACCGCAGAATTAGTGGCTACTAACTCTTGGTAAGCATCTACTTGTGGTACTAACACATTTTCTGGATATATTCTACCGTTTTTATTTTCTGTACCCCACTTTTGTAAAATACAATTTACATATACTGGTTCATTTGGATTAATTGTGAAAACACCTTCTGTTATCAACTTAGGATTTAGTTCCTTAGATACATATCCAGCATCCCTTTCAATTAAAATTCCGAACCCATATTCACCTCTTTCTAATATCTTACTCATAATTAAATTTTTATATAAATACTTTTTATTCAACTTTTAATACGTTGGTGAAGAAATCCTTTTTAGGTTTATAAACTGTAATTATTTCACAATCTTTAATAATTTCTAAAAAATATTCAGTTTTCGGTGGAATTAATATAGTATTAATTGACTCTAAAATAATATCTTCACTTTCTTCATACGAAGGAATAATAATTCTAACAATACCTTTAAGACATATAATTCTTTTAAATTCATCCTCTATTAGTATAGGTGTTTTTTGTCCTCCTTTTAGTTTTAACATTAAACAAGATGTTTCTTCATTAGAATGTCTATTAATAATATCTTCTTCAACATTAGCCATTTCTAATCGAGATTCAGAATAAAGGAGTGTTTTATACCCTTTTATTGCATTTTCAATTTTCAGGTTAGTGTCTTTTAATGCTGATATTTTATTTATCATCTTTATATTTGTTTATTTTATTTGATTGGATTATTTTTTCTTCTGCATCTTTAATCTTATCTATAATTTTTTGAGTATCATTTTGACCCATTTTTTCACTTAAAGATAAAATTGAAGATACTCCATTAAGAACCTTTAGAGTTTCTTTTTCAGATTGTAACCATTGTAAGTTACGTGCATCATCTTTAAACCCCATTTCCTTTCTTATGTCGTCCAAACTTTTAATATTTTCAGCCTGTGCTGTTTTTAAGTCTTTTTGGACATCCTTATACTCTTTAAATAGAAAAACTATTCCAGATAAAAGGATAATTATAAATCCAACCAGTGCCCCATTTAATGGGCTTGTTTCCGCAGCCTTATTCAAACCTTCTAATTGTACTTGTCCTAGTAATAGTGTAGCTATACTTGAAAAATAAGTTATCATAATTTTCTATTTAAATATAAATAGTTTTTATTAGTACAAAAACAAAAACATATATCAGTTTCTAAAGTAAAGTATTTATAGAAAAGTATAATTTTTATGGCTATAGTAAATACTACTGTATTAGACCCAAACGAAGCAGCATCACCGTTACCTAATTATGTTAATGGTACACCCGAATATGAAAAAATGTTTATTTTTGCAGAGCTTATTGGAAGAAGAAGAGGTAGAACCACATTAGTAAGGTCTGGTTTCGGAACTTCACAACAATTTGAAGGTTTAGAAAATGATATTAGTATTAATATGATGGGTTTTGACCAAGAAACCAAAGAATATACAACAAGATATAGTAGAAATACTTCAATGTCCAAGTCTGTGTATGAGGGTTTTGGTATTACTAATATTGATGTTAAAATAAATGCTTCTTATGTTCCACAAGTAATTATTGATTTTGTTGATGTTCGTGGTATGGCATTTGCTAACCAAGGAACAGAATCACCATATTCAATATTAATAGATTTTCCACCAGCAATATTTACTTTGACATTAAAAGGCTATTATGGTCGTTCATTAACATATAATTTACATTTAACAAAAAATAGTTTTACTTTTGATTCAAATAATGGTAATTATAACATTACCAGCGAATTTATTGCAAGCACGTATGCACCATTATCGGATGTACCTTTCAAATATATTGAAATGTTTCCGTTGACTGACTATGGTACAGCAAGACCAGCAGAGACTACATTAAATCCAGATGGTACTAAAGATGTAAGTAATATACCTGATACTATTGCTAATGATATAAAACAACCACCAAAGAATACATATGAATTAGTAAAAAATACACAAAAACTATATGATTCTTTAAGTGAATTAAAAGAAACTTCGGAAGTATCAAGACAATATGATGAATCTCTTGAGGCTATTAATGCTGCAAATATGTTTGCTATTAAAATGGCAAATTTTAGTAGATATTTAGGAAATATTGATATTGAAAACGGTGCAATTATGGCTATTGTTGATAATAGTTTAGATACTGGTAGTACACAATATTTCAGAACAATTAATAGTCTTATTGAATATAATACTACTATTACCTCTGCCGAAGAAGATGGCGTAAAACCCACATTTCCTAAAAGATTATTTTTATTGGTGTTAAGAAGAACAATTAAAGAAGGTAATTTATTGGTTGAAACACCTAAAAGGGATAGTGATATTTCAACTGCATTAGAAAAACTTAGAAAAGAGTTACTTAATGATGGTAATAATATAGACCAAAACATATCAAAAAACGATAATAGTAAAGACATTTTAAACGTAAAAACCCCAAATAATCAGTATACACCAATACTAATATCAAAAGTAGATTTGGAAAATCCTAATAACGTAGTGGAATACTTTGGTTTGGATGTTACTGTTATATATCAAAAAGTATATAAAAAATGGAATGAAAGAAAATTAAGTTCTACTGATAAAAGAGAAGAATTTATCGATGAAATAAATAATTTAGCTGTGTCTAAATTAGGTCTAAAACCAAGTATATATAACATATTTAAAATCTTGTGTGATGATATTGATACGTTTTTTGAAAAAATAAGAATATCTACTAAGGATGGTGAAAGACACCATGAACAATATAAAAACGAAATTATTATTAAAAATAATTTTCCTGATAAAAAGATTGGCGGTTATCCAAGATACGTAAAAATAAATCCAACAGGAAAATCTAGTAGACAAGCAAGACATATACCAGATAAAAAAGAATATCCTAATATTGAAATATTTCCAGAAGTGTTGTTGGTTGATAAATTTATAGATACTTTTGTTACTGTCAAAAAAAATGAAGAAGTTGCTGATATGAAATCGCAAACAGATGCAGATGGTAATACAAAATGGATACCAATTACACCTGCTGATAGTATTTTATATGATGAAATTAATAAAGATTCACCATATTATAATATATATTTTAATAGTCCCGAAAGTATGATTATGAATATATATAAAATTGCTTTAAATAGATTTTATATTGGTTCTCAATTTACATACGAAGAAAAATTCTTTCAGCAAGACCCAAGAGCAAAGGCGTTAGTTGAATATGTTGCAGCAGCAGAAGCAAATAATATAGTTGCTTCCGTAAATAATTTATCTGTATTAAACTCGTTAAAAACGGCTTCTGATATTTGGAAAACACAAGTGGATGGGTTTTATGATGTCCTTAATAAAAGAAATGTTATTGGATATTCTTCATTTGACGGTGACCCAACTACAACCTCACTTAGTTTAACTAATGGTACACAAATATTTAGACAAAGAGAAAACAGTAATTTTATTGGGATAAAAATAATTGAGAATGATAGCACATTAAATGACATTACAGAACGAACCACTACTACAGAAACACCAACTGGTAATGAAATTACATCATATAAAAGTAAAGATGCTGTGGATAAATTCATGGACGGTATAAACCAAGAAAGTTGGATAGAATTGTTTTCTAATTTTTTTACTGGTGGTGGTGATGATATTAGTAAAATAACAGCATTTATTAAACAAAATCTACCTTACTTTGCTGATGCAGCTTTGGATGATAATTTTGATAGTGATTTTATTTTAAAAGGGTCATTTCCTGATGTATGGTCTAAATTTTTAAGCAAAAAAAACAATGGAGTGCAATATGATACAAGATTTAAAGAAATATTAAATAATGGTGAATATTCCGCTCAAACAAAATTATTTATTATTGCTTCTAACATGACACATACACTTGGTTTTTTATATAATAAATTTTTAAATGTAAAAATAGTAACGAGTAAATTTAAATTTCCAGCATATGTTGAAACACCAGTATTTGAATTAATATACATGGGTGGTTTAGTAAAATACAATACGGATAGTGGATTTAAAGCAGAGGTTGATAAATTTTTTACAGAAGATATCGGTGTTTTATATAATAATGTTAGTTATGGTTTATCACCAATAACATATGAAGCACCTAAAGTTGAGAATCTTGGTGAAATAGATAAATCTATTTTAGAGGATTATTTCGATAGAAAATTAACAAGTAGCTTCTATGGACAAGTAGAAAAATATTTTATTAATATGATTGATGATTATTATACTCAAACTGATGTAGAGGATGATAGAGAAGATTTTTATTATGCATCATTAAGAGGTAATAATAAATATAGTAAAGAAGCACTATCTAATTTATTAAATAAAAGACAAGGAATACTTAATCTATCACAACTAACCTTTAATGATGATAATGAAACTAATCAATTCCTACCATTAACAACACTAACTGGTGGCACTACAATATTAGGTAAAGCTGTTTCAGCGTTGAATGTGAAATCTACAATTGATAGCTATTTTAAAGCATTCTTTAGAACATTATCAAACAACATTTCTTTAAACTTAGATAAGATTCAAAAGGAAGAAGTAGAAACACAAAATATGGTTAGTGATGATGATATACGCACACAAACATATTATTCATTTAAATCAATAGCGGATAAATGGATGCCTGATAATGGTAATGTTACTGGATATCCATTCAATACTGGTGGTGATGGTGGTGATACACTTATTGATAAGTTTATTTTTGTGGATAGAGGTATGAATCCAATTGGTAGTGAGTGTATTATTAATATAGAACCATTAATTGATGCACATAACAATTATGATATTTCAGTTTTTAATGTAATGGCAAGATTATTATCAGTTAATAATTTTGAGTTTTTTCCAATTGCAAACTTCATGGCGTTTACCGATACTAATTGGGCTGAGAGTTTTAAAATTTCTGAAATAGTAGACCAAAAAGCACCACCAGCGTTTGTGTGTATGTATCTCGGTGGTACATCAACAACACTAAATGGTGATGATAATGCTTTTGATAATGATGGAATTACTGATTTAGATAGTGAAAACGGTATTGATGATATTAGACAGAATGCCGACTTAGATACAACACTACCAGAGGTTACAAACATTACAAATAGATTTGGGAAAAATAATCCTTTTGGTAGAGTATCTGCATTTAAAGTTAAATATTCAGAACAGAACCAATCATTTTTTAAAAATATTAAAATTGACACAAGGGAATTTCCTGAAACAAACGAATCATTAGCAATACTTTCTAAATTAGCAGGTGATGAAAGTACTAGTTCACCTGTTTCAAAGGGTCAAAACTTATTCAACATATATGAAAGTCGTGCATATTCAGCAAACGTTGAAATGTTAGGTGATATGATGATTCAACCTACACAGTATTTTCAATTAGAAAATATACCCATTTTTAATGGGGTATATATGATATTAGAGGTTAATCATAATTTTACTGCTAATCATGCTACAACTAATTTTAGTGGTACTAAAATACTAAAATACCCAAATCCGTTTGTAACCGATTTTGCTTCTTCCATTGCACTAATAGGTGGTACTGGTAATGAATATCTTGGTGAAGCACCAGCAATAACAGATGCATATGGAAATGATGGTACAATACCTTCCAAATACCTTCCAAATAACACCCAATATACACAAAAAATAAAATAAATGGCATATAAAAAACTAACCGAAACAGGCGAAAATTTTATTAAAGAAATAGCTAAAAGACTTACTTCTACTCAAGGCTCTACATCTATGATTAAGGGTAAAAACTCATATAATCTACCTTTTAGTGATAAATCTAATGAGGTTATTACTTGGGTGTGTAACATACCAAACGTAACAACCAATGCTCAATTTGCATTATATTTAATAAACGAGTTTAACAATAACGCAGCTATATATGGGTTAGATGCAAATATTATTGCAGCACAAGCATTTCAAGAAAGCGGTTATAAAGCATGGAATTATGCTAAAACCAGTACGGCTTCTGGAATAAGTCAATTTATAATGCTTACTGTTTATGATGTGATATATAATAGAAGATTTATTACTGGTGATGATAAAGCCAAATTAATTAGTGGTATGGAACAACCAGAACTAGATACTTCTTGGATTGGTGTTGTTGGAAAGGGTAAATACACAGCAGCAGATAGAGAAAGACAATATAGAAATCGTGCAATATTACATCAAAATATTTGTAATAATCCAGATGTTATGATTAAAGCACAATGCGCTTTAATGAATTGGATTGCAGGAAGAAATAAAGACTTAGCATCAAGCACATTATTTGCATACAATAGAGGTTCTGGTTTAAAAGGTGATAATTATATACAAATTGTAAATTATACTGCAAAAAGATTTGGAAACGACTACATTAAAGAGGGTTGTAATTATGTTACTAGTATTTTTGGATATTTAGGGGATAAAAACAATACAAACGTACCTCAAGGTAGTATTACCAAAGGTATTTGGTTTGGATATGAGGTGGATTATGCTAATGATGATTTTAATGCTAACTTAGCTTAGACTCTTTTTGAATTCATATAGCTTAGAAATCTTTTCTATAAAAGTATTTTCATCATAAGAAATATCTTTAACTTTTTGAATACTTTCGTTAATTTTATCTTCAATACCATTCATATCTGAATGTTCAAGTATTTTAATAATATCGTTTTTCCATTCTTCAAGATAATTATTTTTTTCTTTTGATTCTAACGATGCTAATTTGTTAATTAGTTTATATTCATCTTCATTTATTGAAGAATATTTTTCTGTAAATTTATTAAGAGCAACCTCAATTAACATATCGCCATCAATGTTTTCAGGTATTTCTATTGATTCACTTTCAACTATCTCTTCTGGTTTATTGGTGGTAATATGATTTAACACATGTTCAAATGACTCATGAAGTAAATCAACATCAGGATATTGTTTTTTACTCTCAACAATTAAATTACTTATACTTTCATACAACTTAGTTTTTTCTAAAAGATTAGCATCTTTAATAGAACCCTTTTTGATTGTTTCATTAGTAAATTTTTCTAATTTTTTATATTCTTCAAGAATTTTACCTGTAGTAAATGTGGACGTTAACTCTATATTTTTATCTATATATCGAGTAGCAGCAACATCATTTTTAATATATTTATTTTCAAGATTATTTATTATCTTAAACTCCAATTGAAGATATGGGGAATTTTTCATCACATCGAAAAATTTAGATGAAATAGTTTTTGACTCGTTCAATTGACCAGTTCTCATGAACGAATTGATTAGTCTTTCTGAAACAATAGATTTAACAATACCAACGTTTGTTTTCATATCAAGCATAATTTAATATAAATACTCGTTTTTTTATAAAAAAATACTATTTTTGTTTTAGTATTTATTTACGGTATGGAAATAATAAGAAAATATAAAAACAGTCACTATATATATTACCTTTCTAAAATAGAAAAAGAAATAGGAAATAATAATAGTATAGAAACTTGGGTTAAAGGTATGGGTATGTCTGAAATATTAATTTGGATACAAGCTACTGAATATGTAAAGACTGACAATTATAGATATTTCGAACAAGCATGTAAAGTAATTACTTTATTAATAAGATTTTTTATGATTGAATTGGATTTGGAAGAAAATGTTATGTCTTTAACGAACACACAAATAGGTTCTTTGATTTACAGGTTCGAATATATATTAAAAACAGAATATGCATATAGAAATAATATAAAAGACAAAAGAACTGAATATACTTTATTAAAAGATGTAAAGTGAAAGGGGGTTATTCAACCCCCTTATCTTCAAAATCTATATCTAAGTCTATATTATCAAATACTTTTGAATCTAATTTTTTGTTTTCATTCATAGTTGTAGAATGCTTCAACAAATCATTTATTTCATTGACCATATCTATTGCAGTATCGTTTAATTTACGGTTTCTATCATTATTTTCTCTAAGAACTTTAATTTTTTCGTCCTTTTTCTTTTTCATTTTATTATCACCATAAACAATTTTCTCCGCAATACTGTTGAATGTATCGTCTGACATTTTATTTCTTTTAACAAAATAAGCATCCTCAGTTTCACCAATAACATTACCATTTTCTTTGAAACCTTTACCTTGTCCAATTACTGGTGGTAATGCACCAGCAGAACCAAACTCACCACCGATACCACCACCAGCAGGTTCAGGCATCCCTTCCATACCACCAAGTCCACCATCCATACCACCACTTTCTAATCCCGTATGACCAGACATCATTGCAGCAGCTTCGGGGTCACCATACTTCTCGTCAACATCATCAAAAATACCTGTTTTCCTAATAACCAATGGTGAATCTTGAAGTTCTTGTGCAATAGCTCTTTCCATACGTTGCATTTTTAAATCATCAATAATATCTTTATCTGACATATTAAGTATGATTCTTTTAGCTCTGGTATGGGACATAGCTGCAATACCACCTTCGTTACGGGTCATTTCACCATAAACAGCAGCTTGTTGTTGCATTAATTCGGTATTCAATAATTGTTGTTGTGTTGAAGGGTTAGATAATGATAACGTAAATGAACCCAAATCTTCCTTATCAAAACCAAGTAAAAATAGGTGAATAACAGCCATTTTATTTAATTCCTGAATCATTGCTTGTTGAATTCTATTAATTTTCTTTAAGAATCTAACATCCATTTGTGCAAGGTTCTTCCCATCACCCGCTGCTTCTTGAAAACCTAAAAATGGTTTTGGTACACTAAGACCAGTAAATAAATTATCTCTAAGATATTCAATATCTTGGATTTGGTCTAAGTTAGAATTTTTAGTAAATATACCACAACTCAATGCAAAGTTATGATAATCGTGCAATTCTTCTTTTCCATCAATAGTTATCGTACCCGTATCTTGTTTTTCCTCTAACCATTCAATATCAACAATTTTATGATTATAACAAGGTATTTTAGACTTAAAATCTCTCCAATTAGTATAACCAAAATATTTTAGCATTTTATTAATGTTGTTTCTGGTTATTGAAGACATTTTCTTTAACTGTTTATTATCATTATTTAATAAATTAAATTCCTCTAACCATTCAGAATCATCAATATTAATTTTCTTTTCAAGAATTAAATCAATTCTACTATATTCATTAGTATATTCAATTAATAAATCAAGTAGTTTATGGGAATATTTAATAGATTGTTTTTCTTTAAGAATTTCTCTTAAATTACTATTTTCCCATTGTGATTTAGCAATTGTTGATTGTTTTAATCTATTATTTTCTAAAGATTTTGTTTTTGAAATAGATTTACCCCTTAATTCAATAATTTTATCTTTATTTGAGTTTGAGTTAAATGTATCAATTGCTTTATTTCTTGATTTTAATGAATTTTGTTGGGCAACATCTATTTTTAATTTTAAATCATCAAGACTAATATTTTCCCAATAATAATTCAAACCAATTTTTCTTGCTTTTTTATGGTTTTCTTTCTTTTCATCACTTAAAGACTCCCACATTAATTTTTGACTATCTCTATGGTATAAAAGATGGTCTTTACTATTCATCCAAGATAAATTATCGGGATTGTTATTATATCTATTAAAATCTTTATGGTGTATGGTTTCTTTTTCACCTTCTAGTTTATATTTGAAATCCTCATGTAGATTATTATCTCTCATATAATTACCAATCATACGGTGTGTATAAACCCATTCTTGTTTTGAATGGTCATATATCATTTCATAAGTATTTCTTTTACCACCACCTTTTATTTTTTCTTCTTTTTTATTAAATGCCCACATAGATTCACCAACAGATAAATCTTTTGCTTCTTTAGTGCCATTATATTTTGTGGGAAATTTATGGTCAGGGGTACAAGTAATCGTTTCACCATTATCTAAAGTAAGTTTTAGTACCTCAGTATTTTTTCTTGTTACACCTGCCCAAGTAATCGGTGCTGGCACAATTAATCCTGTATTCGGATTAATTGAATATGACCATAAATTTTTACCTTCATCATATTCTTTAATAATATGTTTAAGTTCAAGACTTCTACCATCAAGCAAATCTATTTTAGTATCTAACGCAAGACATGCACCTGCTAATGTATCAATACCTGTTTGTACATTTGCATTACGAACAGGTATAAAGAAATCTTCATCATTCCCCATTATATTGAATCGATAGTCAATCTGACCATCATGACCATTAACCTGTTGTTGTTTTTTAAATCTTGTAGCTACTTTTTGGATATATTCTTCAATATCATCTTCATCAATATTACCTACGTCAATTTTAAACACTCTTTTTTCACCCGCACGTATAATACGATAGGTAAGCATAGCATCTTCTGCCATAACACAATTATGTACAACTAATCCATCAGAAATAAAATTATGTAGTTTATCATTAACCTCAATATCCCAAACAACATCATTACCAACATATTCTATATCAATAATTTTTTGAAAATCAACATTATTATTTGCTGATGCAATATTAATATATAGTTTATATGATGGTAATCTATTTATAATTTTATTAAAGTGTTTATCAAAAACAAAACCACTTCTATTTTCGTTTTCGGTTATTATTTTTCCAACCTGAATATTACATGTTTGACATAATAATCTAAGTTTTTCAATTAACTTTCTATTTGAAGAAGAATACATTTTATTATTATCACAACCATCTGCATCAAAAATACCTTTTATAAATTCTAATTTATATTCAAAAGATAAACCAAAAACCCAATCTGGGATTTTTTTATTATTAAAACCAGTTGTAAAATCTAATGCTAATAATATTTCAGAAAATTCAGTGTTACCAACAACAGTTTGTGCAGATTTAGTACCAATTTTCTTATATGTTCTTGATTTTGAACCAGACAATTCTTCTGCCAAATTAATGTAATAATCATTTTGATTGTTATACTCACCCAACGCAAATCCAACTTCGTGTTTTTTTATCCAACCATCACCTAACATAAATCCAAAAAATCTTACTAATTTCTTATTTATTGTATATTCTAATTTATTGTTAACAATTGATTTATGTTTTCTACCATAAGAAAATAATTCAACATCATTAATATCAAAATTAAATGTTTTACATAGTTTAATAAAATCCAAATATTTGATTTTTCTATCACCACCCTTTATGAAAGTATGTAAATTTTTTCTTGTTGTTTCTGCATGTAACGAATCTATTTTTGACATAATACCCAATGATTCAATCCCTTTAGATTTTTTTATCCCACTTTCGTTTAATTTAACGTAATAATTTTCAGCAGATGTTTTGATTGTGTATTCATCATTAAAATTATCATTAATTGGTGGTAACACCAATCTATCAAATTTTTTATTAAATTTAGTAATATCTTTATATTCAAAAGAATCATTATTTTTATTATATGTTAATAATAAGTGGTCATTAGTTAATGTAATCTCTCTATGTCTTGTTCTTACTTTATAAACATCCCTATTACCGTTGTTACTTTTATTACTAACTTTAGTTTTAATTACTTTATTATCAATGTAATCGTATGAATAAATATCGTCACCAATATTTATATCTTTAATCACAACATATCCATTAGGTGTCCATATTTTAGAATCACCAACTAAACATTGACGGAAAACACGTCTAATTTTATTTAACATTGAAGACCCATAAGGAAGATATTTATCTTGTCCTAATAATCTAAAGTGAGCAATTTCAAAAATATTAAATTCATCACCAGTTTCACGTTGTTTAAATTTAACTATCTGTTTACCATTATTTATACGTTCTATACGCTCAATTTCATAATTAACTAATTGTTTTACATGAGTAATACCTTTATTCTTTTCACCCAATAAATAAACAAAATTATCACCAAATTTACAATTTGAAACAAAAACCCCATTTCTATTGTAGTTTCCATTAGAATCTTTTGAACAAATTGGAAAATTGTGTCTATCATGCTCTCCGTTTTTACCAACAACTTCCATACAATAAACATCAGATTTTTCATGTAAAAACTCAATAGCAACAACTTTATGGTTAAGAATCTTATTGTTCTGCTTTTTAGCATTGCTTATGTTATATGCCTTAATATATTGTTTTGTGTTGGCAATTTTAGGATTAAGTGATTTAATCAAATCTAAATAATTCAAATCAATTTTTCTGGTAATAAACCTTTCAAGTGTAGTAGGATTAAGTGATTTGATTACATCTCTTTTAATATGATTATTAGATTCCTTTAAATTTTTAACAAATTTAGAATTGTTTTTTAGAATATCACAAAAATCACTCTTAGATTTAAACACCGTTAAATTAATTATTTCATCTTTTAATATGGAAAATGTTTCGTCTGAAACATTAAATTTTATTAATTTTCTGGTAGATTTATTATAATCTTGATTGCTCCAATGTTTTAACATACTTTCACTACGAATAATATTATGTTCATTGTGTAGCTCAGAATTATTATATTCCTTAAAATATTTTGGATAAATACCAGACATTTCATTAGATAATCTATTTTTTCTTTTTTCTGAACGCAAATATTTATCAATTCCTTTTAATCTCTTTTCAATTATTTCTGGTGAATGCAAATTTTTAATTACAATTTCTTGGTGTAATTTAAGATGGTTTTCACGTGATAATCTTTTCAAGTTATTTGGATGATTATTTTTCTTATTAAAGTCAATATGATGCGTATGAAAAATACCTCCAAAAGAATTTTCTTCTAATAAATTTCTATGTAATTCATGTGCAACAACATTATGTGTATATTTATAATGGTTTGAAGATGGATTATATGTTTTTTCATAACCATTAATATTATCTTTAGGTGTTACACTTTCTCTAGTATAGAAAGGCATTAAACTATCGTTTTTCTTTAAATTTTGTGCTTGGATATATGTACCATTGCGTAACATAAATTCATGGTCTGCTGTTGTTTCAACATAGCTACCATCATCAAGATGAACTTTTACTATTTGAGATTTTTTTCTTGTTAAATCACACCATACAATTTTACCACCAACAACATTTTTTGTTTTATCTTGAATTGAATATGTCCAAATTTCTTCATTTGGATTATTTTTTAATCTTTTCGAAATATCTTTAATTGTTAATTCAGTACCATCCAATAACGGTATTATTGAATCTTCTTTTATTGGTAAGTTTCTAGTCCAAAAGGGAAGATTAACATTAACATTAATAACATCGTAAAAAAGTTCTTCAAGATGAGTTTTAATTCTATCTTTATCAGAATATATATTTAACATTTGACCATTGCTACCAATTGTAGTTGCCTCTTCCATAAATAAATCAAGGGCAGATGCAATAATTGGATAATATTCCATACCTTCGTAATCCAAATAAGCAGGTAACCTTGCTGCTTCATATTGCATTGCCTTTTGAAATCCGTGGTCGGTTGTTTTAAAAAATTTACTTCTTATTTCTTCTTTTTGCTGTAATTCAAGACCTTTTCTTTGAATGTCTTGTGGACTATCACCTTTAATAATAATCTTAGGTTTTCCTGCACCTGACTGTGGGATTGACGTACCTTGTTCAGATTCAAAACCAAAACCATCAAGATTTAACATTTTATTTAAATTTTGATAAATCGTACCTTTATTTTCGTTTGCCATTTTTATAAATTTTTATAGTTTTTTATAAATACTAATAATTAACTCAAAAGTCTTTATTTTAAATACTTTATTTTAAACCTTTGAACAACCAATCATTAGCACCATATGGATTTCTTCTACTTACCGTATAATCTGGTGTTCTTGTGTTGCTATTATTATTTTGTTTTTTATCTGTTTTTATCATTACTTGGTCACCTTCCAATTTTATAAATGCATCTAACATTTTTTTTGTTTTAGATATTGAATTTCTAAAGTTTCTCATTTGGTAATTGACCACATAAACAGCACATGCCATTCCCATAATAGAATCATCATGGAATGAGCGTTTATGGTCAGCAACTCTACTACCTTGTATTGTGACAAATGTTTTTAATTCATCAATAAGTCTAATCGAACGAATAATAATATCTTCTAAGTTAATAGCTCTTTGCATTTCTGTTAACACAGAACCTCTATTTTGTCCAATAAAGAATCCTGGGATTAAATCAACAGTAACCATTTTACCGTCAGGTAGTATTTTTTGACCTACTTTAACAAATCCTGAAAGTTTGTCTCTGGTTGGTTTGTGTGTTATTTCGGAATAATGGATATTGGGATACCCCATTTCTAATAATCTTTCAATAGCTTGTCCACCGTAACCACCAGTAACATCCACCACACAATATGCCTCATTATATTTTTTACCATAGATATATCCAATTTCTCCAAGTGTTTGTGGTCTGATTTTGCTGTAATATTCAGCAACTTGTTCCAATTTGTGTGTTCTAGTTTTAACCTTTTTTAACTTTCCATTTTTCTTGATTACCCTATCTTCAATAACTTCTTTAATCTTAAAAATGTTTATTGTTGAATTATCATCACCATGACCAGCAGATGCATCTATAGACATAATATATTCTTCGTCTGGTAGTGGGTCTTCCCAAATCCACATACATAAATCTTCATATTCCTGACGAATAGGAACTCTCTTTTCAAATTCTTCAATACGTTTTATAAATTCTTCTGCAATAAAGTTATCACCAGAACCAAGAAACGAACAGTTGTGAGATATTATACCATTTGTAATATATGAATATCCACTTACAGCGTCAACAATATCATATAATTCAAATTCACCTTTAATTGTTTTTATTGATTTAACAAAAGAATCACCAGATATTGTTGTTAAATATGAAATATCTGGTGCTAATGAATTTGCAAAAGTATTCATCTCATTAACCAAAAAGATATGATTTTCAGAACATTTAATAGACATCCCATTTTCCAATGTTATTTCTAACATAGTATCTTTTACTGCTTTATCAATACCCAAAAAATCAACAAATTTATTCTCTGAATTTAATATTTCATAATTAGTATTTAATTGCATTGTAGAAAATTTATACATTTATTTATTGTAGACGTTTGTTTTTTATTTCTATTATTTTCCTCTTCGAGTTTTTTGTAAAACATATCAACATTAATTTTTTCAATTAATCCTGATAATTTATTTCTAACAGTAATTATAGAATCTCCAAAAACACACAAAAGTTCTTGTGCTAATTTCTTCATATCTCCGTTATAATCCTTTACTTGGAACTCAAACCATGAAGAACTAGCTTCCCAACCATCTTCAACCAATTGTGCACGTTTTTCATGACTCCAATGTTCATCTTTAAGTCTTATTTCGTGTTCTTTGCCTTTATTTTTAATCCACTCTAAATCGAATTTACCTTCTTTATTCCTTGTGTAGCGTGGGTCATTATACCACCATAATTCAAAAGCAAAAAAGTTATTATCGTTTTTCTTGTTTTTAGCACCAGTGAATGTTTTATAAAATACTGGTTCTAAACCGTTCGGTGTTGAAACAAAAATTGCACGTCCACCAGTTTGAAGCGTAGGTTTAGCTGCTGTCCAGAATTTTTCTCCTTTTTCTGCCCATGCTGTTTCATCCCAAAACAATAAAGTAGGGGTAAAACCACGTAATGAGTTTGAAGCAAACGCTCTTAGTTCATTCCCATTATCATATATCTTATGTTTCTGTGTATCTTTTATGGTTGGTCTTGGAGTTAACCAAGTAGGGCACGACTCTAGGAAGTCCACTACATCCTTCATCATTTCAGACATTGCTGTTTCTAACTTATCCGCAACAATTGCAACGTTCCTATTCTTATTAAAACCCATGTACCACGCAATATAAGCTGATGTACAGGTTGATACACCAGCCTGACGATACTTATTAGCAACTACAAATCTTTCTTCCTTATATGTCTCTATTAACTCCTTTTGAAAAGGGAATAATTCGAATGGAACTATCTGACCACCCTCTCCTTGTGTCTGGTCAAAAATTGTTAGGTATGTACAAATAAAATATATTGGGCTTTTAGTACAACGAATTATTTCAACTTCTTGTTCTTCTAAATTTAGATTGGTTATTAGTTTTTCTTCCCCTGAAAGTGTTGTAATTTTGGGTATGTATATACCCATTTGTTCAATTAACTCTTCTTTTCTTTTTCTTGCCTCTTCCTTTTTTCTTTCTAACTCTAAGTTTGGTGGAACTACCGAATTATGGTCGTTAATTCCAATTCTAACCTCAGAGTCGTCTAATATTTTCTTACCCATATTTATAATATTTTATAATTATAAATACCTTGAATTAAAATTCTATATAATTGAAATGTTTTTTGTTGTAGTAAATTCTTTCCCCTTCAAAATTATATCTTTTTCATATAAAATATCTTCCACATCTTGTAACGTCATTCTATAATGAAAAACCATAATTTTTTCCTCATGATTTTTAGTTGATTCTTGAAAACCACTACTAAACATATTATCATAATTATCGTATTGTTCTTCTTCTTGTGCGTTTTCACTATCAGGGTCTTCATATGCTAAACAATGGATATTATAATACCCATGCATATATGGTCTATCAACGGCCTCATGAAGACAGAATAAATCGAATTTTTGTGTTTTTAGTGAGTAAATTTCGTCATAGAAATCTTCCGTAGGAGGTAACGCATTATCACAAGCAGGTGTAGCATTCCAACACCATTTCTCATAATCAATGTTTTCTGGGTCTTTAGAAAAGACAAACTCATATAGTCCTTCATTTTTAGAATTATATCCTATTTTAAGAACATATATGAGTTTTAATTCTTCTGGATTATGTTTCATTATTTCAACTTATTAGCCAACTCCCATTGCTCGTCAATCATCTTATCTAACTGCTTTAGCTTTTCAGATTTTTGACTTTCTTTTAATAAAGGTTTTTTAGTACCTTTCTTTTCTGCGAGTCTTTGTTGAACATATTTTCTTAATTTTATTTCAGATTCACCTAATTTAGGCATTACAATACCCATATTTTGTGGTGGTTGTGCAAAACTATTTGGTTTTTGTTGTGTATATCCAAATTCGTCATCTTGTGCTACCACAATATCAGGATTTCTTTCTTTATCTGGTGCATTTATTGCTTGTTCTAAATCATTAGATGGTAAAAATTTCTCATTACCCTTGTCAAGACCTAATGTATTTGGAAAATCTTCTCCATCTTCATTCATATCACCTTCTCCAAATTGATTTAATCCTTTATGTGCAGATAAGTCTACATTACCACCATTTTTTTGTAGTTGATTTGAAATTGTTGCTGCAATTGAACGAATAGTAACTGGTTGCCCACCTGCTTTTTGAGCTTGTGCGTTATAAGCAGCAATAGTTTTACCTAATTTAGCAGCATCTTGTTGTATATTTTGAATCATACTTTTAGCATTACCTTGGTGATATTGCTGTTTAACATCTTGTGTCTTATCTGCTACGAATTGACCAGCTTGTTTGGCTTTGTCACCTACGAATTGACCTGCTTGTTGAACTTTGTTCATCATTGCATCTTGAGCACCACTAACTTTTTGACCTACTTTGTTACCAACATAACTACCTGCTTTACTAATACCAGAAGCTGCGTTTTTAATGTCTCTCCAACCAAGTTCGTTAATATCTTCTTCGGTTAGTTCTACACTACCATCTATAGGTGGTTGTGGTTCGAAACTGCCAACTGGCATACCTGCTTCACTTAATACTTTTTTCTTTGTGATTGCTTCTTTTATATAACCATCGTGTCCATACTCTTTAAGTTCTTTTAGTACAGCTTTTGTCATATATTTTGAAGTTACTTTAAAATCACCATCATTCATACCTTCGTTGAATGCATTAATATATCCACTAAGTACGTTTGCAACTTCGTTTAATGTTGCACCTACAAATGAAGGATATCCTCTTGACTCAGCATATTGCTCAAATGTACCACATTCAGAACATTCTTCTTCACCTAAAGGTGGAACATCAATTTCTGGAACAGGTAGCTCTTCTGTATTGGTTACTTCCTCACCACCTTCTGGTGCAGGTTCTCCACCCATATCGTCTTCCTCACCCTTTACTTTATTCATTATTTTTTGTTGAGTACCGTGACCCATTTTTTCAGTATTAAATGGTTCAACTGTTTGGTTAATAACTTCTAATGCTGTTTGTTCATCATCTGCAATATTAGGATTTTCACCTACTAATTGTTGCATTTGACCAGCTAAACTTTTCAATTCTCTTTTAATTTCTTCTGGATTTCCACCTTCACCTTCTGGTGCTTGTTCTCCACCCATAGCCATTGGGTATTCTGCTGGCATTTCTTCTGTACCATCTAAACCTAAATCTTCTACTCCATCAGCAGCAGCATCTAATTCTTCTGGTGCTACTCCATCTGGTATACCCATTGGGTCTTCTGCTGGCATTTCTTCTCCACCTGCCATTGGGTCTTCTACAGGAGCTTCTGGTGCAACAGCAGCTTCTTTTTCAGCATCTATTTGAACATCTAAATCACCTAATTGTTGACTAGCTGCATCTAAGGCTTCTTCTTCCGATTCTGCAATTGAATTATCATTCATACTATATGATGTACCTTTTTGTAATTTACCACCATCATATGTCATATCACCATTTTCTTGGTTTGCAGGAGAATCCTTTGTATTCACATTTGAATCAGCAGTACTTAAAACTTTTGTTTCCGCAACAATATCCTTTTTAGATGCTTTAGGTGCTAAAGGTGTACCTTTCTTTTCTGTTTGACCTTTGTTTGGTTGATTATAATTATTGTAAGGTGCTTCTGGTGTACCAATTTTACTCTTACTATTAGCTATTTCGTCAGCTTTTTTTTGTTCCGAATCGTCAGTTGAAAGTGCTTTTGCTTCACTAACAATATCATCTTTTTCATCACCAGAATCTTCTTCATTATCGAATGGTTCACTTTCTTCTGATTCAGGTGCATCATTAGGTAATGATGTATTACCAGCAGCAGATTTACCAACTGCTTTATCTGCCATTGCTTTAGCATTTCCATCATTAATGGGTGCTTGTGGATTTTCTTTTGTAGCATTATCCATATTAGCCAATGATTGATTAACGATAAGTTCTGAATCATCTGTAACCAATGGACTTGCTTCTTCTTTTAATTTACTACCTGCTTGATTAACAGCAATAGATTTACCTGTTGCTAATTTACCTTGGAAAGAACCCTTTCCCGTTGCTTTATCAGCAATTTTTTGTGCATTACTATCGTTGATTGGTGCTTGTGGTTTTTCTTTACCTGTTTTATTTGACAACACATCAGCATCTTTTACCTCTGAATCTTCTGTTGAAATTGCCTTATCCTCTGTTACAAGACCCATTGCTTTTCTAATAGCTTGGGTAGCAGTTTCATTCATTAAGCTTTTTTTTGACACATTATTGGTATTCTCAACAATGTTTTTTTTAAAACGGTTTTCAAGAATTACCTTATTAGCAGACTTACCATTATTAACAGTTTCTTTTATATACTGAAAAGGATTATCTACTTTTTGTGTTTTTTTTTCTGAACCAACAAATTGTTTTGGTTTTAACGAAAACGCTTCATTCAATCCTTGTAGATAGAAATTTCTTTGTTTTTCGGCTTCTGCCAAAGAATTATATTGGTAATCCATTTTGTTTTGCAACCCACTTATATAAATAAAATCTGATACCTTATGACCTTCATTTAAAGTAGACTTCTTAATATAATAATGGTGGTTTTCCTTAACAATACCGTATGAAGTACCGTCATTTGATTTAGCCACGTCTATTAAAGTACCTTGAGCACCTTGATTAGTTTCTTTTGTTGAACTTTCGTTGATGCCAGCGAAGTATCTTAATTTTTTATAAAAGTTTTCTTGTGATGGTTTTGCCATTTTATTTAAAATTTTGTATAAATTTAATTATATGTTAATTACATTTTTTTATAAATACTAAAATAATGGTAAAAAAAACATAATAACATTTTTTTTTAGTTATTACAGAATAATTGAATTTTCCTCGAAGAAATTTTCCTCGTTTAATCTCTTTATTACATTACTTGTTAATAATCCCCTTTTTTGGTACAAATTAATTCTATCCTTAATTGATTCTTCAATTAAATGCTGAGATTTCAAAGATTTTTTTATTTTATTAAAATCTTCATATATTTTAGATACAATCTTATCTACCTTCTTTTTTTCTATTAATTGTCTAAATTGTTCTTCCTTAATTAAGTATTTCATTGTCAATTTGTTTTAATTTTTTATTTAAGTATTCGGGATATACTTTTGCTCTATTTATAACGTCTTCTAATTGTTCTGAATTTAGACTATCTATATAGTTTGTCGCTTTTTTTATTATATCATTACCAATTCCAATTTGTTGTAGTGTGGGTGCATCTAACGAATTTAAAGCTAAACCCGCAACTGCAAAACCAAATGCTACTGTGGTGTTTCTTAATAATTTCTGTAGGTTTTCTTTCATACCACCCTCACTAACCATACCCTCTAAAGTCAATTCTTTTCTTAAACCATTATATTTTAATTCTGACAATTTTTCAAGATAACCCGTATTACGTAACACCTTAAAAACCAGATTTTCTGTTGAAAACTCACCACCTTCTTCTAAACCAGATTTTCTATAATTTTTCAATTTTTCCATTAATTTATCAGACATTTCGGCAATATATTTATCATTTGCGGAATCTTCTAAATCATCAATTGTTTTCATAAACTCAACTGCCTTTTTTTGTACATTATTGGTATCAATACCAATCATTTCTTTTATGGGTTTAGTTAACCATTTATCATTCCAAATTGAATAAACACCAGTAGATGTGTGTGGTTCTTTCTCGTTTTGAATATATAATTCTACATCATGACCACGTACTTGTACAGGCATTTTTTCTCCCCAAAGTGCTTTTTTTGTTCTAAAATAATCGTCTACAAATTCACTATCATCAGAAATTTGGTCAAAATCCATTATTATGTGTGTATCTAAATCTGAACCCTCATGCCAATTATAATTGGCTAATGAACCAGTTAAAATAACATCTTTAAATGTAGCGTCTTCTAATTTGGCAAATTTTATGAATTCAAGAACATTCTTTAACAGATACTCTCTTACTTCTGGATGGATTTGTTCGTTTTCATTCCAAATCTTAGGACATAAAGTATCTTTTTTCTTTAAAGCCTCCACATCGATATTTTCTGGGTCAATAATCTCACCTAAAAGATTATCTGGTTTCCAATATTCAGGTTCTACTGGTTGTCCTACCATATAACCAGCTATTTTTGGTTTTTGTGGTTCTTGTGGTTCTTCAACTACATTAGGTTTTTTGATATATATCTTAAATTTCTTTGCCATTATGTTTTAATTAAAACGGTAGACTAATTTCACTCCAACTACTATTCATTGTTCTTTTAAATTCTTCGAATTCTTGTGGATGTTCACTTACTTTAATAAATTGAAAATTATTACCATTAAATATTGGAAAATAATTTTCTTGCTCAAAAAAGTCAAACACCTTATTAATTGAATCACTTTTAGGAACACTATTTTCCATAACAGGTTCAGTTATTTCTAACTTAGGACTTGATAATCCCATTCTTTCGAAAATTAATTCTTTACTTGATTTACTCATACTATTACAGTTTTTTATAAATACTTGTGCAATACTATAAATGTATCGTATTTATATAAAATTGGTTTATAATGAATTTAAATTGTTTAAAAAATAGTATTATTACCGATGGTCTTGCAATTCAAATAGATTTGACTGATATAAATTCTTGGAATTTAAATACTGGATTCACCTCTATTAGTCTATCTGAATGGACAAATGCAGTATCGGATAATTTAGACCTATATGATTTTGGTCTTACTGCATATGATAATGGTAGAATCGACCATATGTATTCTGGTGAAATATTAACACCTAATGATACAAAAGTAACTCTATATAGAGTAGGTTATAACACTGGTAATACTGCATATGATAGTCAAACAGTATATACAGATTTAAATATTAATAGCGTTACCACTGGTAATACTGGTAATTATTTTATGCTTGATGGTGGGTATTTACAAGGATTTTTTAAGTTACAAAACTACAATTATGAACTATTTCCTGCACGTTATGCAGCAGGAATTACAATAGAGAATATTGTTTTAATAACACCAGAATCGTTCGATGGTGGTATTTTTTATTTAATGGGTAGTCGTGCAGAAGATAAATATAATCTATATTATTCAGGTGAAACCAAAAAAATAATAAAAACTTTCATCACTAATGCAACTACTGGTATTATTGGTCAGCAACAAGCTATAATAACGACAACAACTGGTTGGTCGGGTGTAACTACAAGTGAAGGTGACCATTTAATATCGTATCAACCAGAAGAAATTTCTAAAATTGCTTTTGGTGATTGGGCAACCAGAAATAAAGAAGTTTGGACTAATACACCACAAATAGATAATATTAAGGATAATATTATGGCATTTTTTTTAAATCCTAACGGTAAAATAGGATTAAAATACATCAATGGTAGTGGTAGTGTTATTACAAAAACTTCTAGTAGTTCAGTAACTACTGGTTGGACTATAATAACACATACATTTACTCCTGATGTAGTAATTGAAGACATTAACAAATTAAAATGTGAACCAAGAAGAAAAGGCACTTTTAAAATGTATGTTAATGGTAAATTATTTTGGACATTAAACGATTTTGATGAATATTATTTCAGAGATTTTAGTAATGATAGAGAAAAGGTAGAAGGTGTACCTTATACAATAAGTTGGGGTGGTGGTTCATTTGGATTAAAACATTCTTGGCATTATGATAAAAGAACTCTTCCTATTTACACTGGTGAATCACAAACATATATAGAAGATAATTTTAGTATTACTAATGACCCATTAATAACAGACCCATGTTTCACAGGTGCTACTGGTGGTTCGTATAACTCATACGGTGTTGTATTAAGTGCAGATAATACAACATTCTACAGTACTGACGATTGTAACCCAAGTATTATCATACCTGAAACGGTTATGAGTGTAAAACATACTGGTGCAACAGATACTACAAGAACACAATACTACATTGAATTTGCACAACCAATAGAAGTGTTATCAAACAGAGACATAGTTATTTCGGCTAAAATTTATAATACTGGTATATTTCAAGAATTAGATGCTAATCAATTTCCTGTTGTAAGTTCAATATCTCTAATACCTATAGGTACAGAAGACATTGAAATTCAACAAGAACAAATATATAAACAACCAATAACTTCTGCTGATTATGCACAACCAACACCATTTCCAATAGTTCCACAAGAGTATGAATATATTGATGGTGAAACAGCATTATCAATTTCAGGACCAACAGGGTTTCCTGTAATTTCACAAGAAAATTTAGAAATACTTGCTGGTCACCCTGAATATAAACAAGCAGTATATACTGGTGATAATAAATGGATTAACCTATATGCTAAATTCAACATGAAAAAAAATACAGGACAACAATTCATAAAAGTTGGTTTATTAATAGAATCTACATTACCTTTGGTTGATAATTTTATGTTATATGTTGACGATTTTATTTATACAGCACCTGACAATTTATCACAGGATTCAACAAAAGACAATTTATTAATAGAACAAAATTTTAATTCATCATTTATTGGTGGAATACAAAAACTTAGAATATATGATACTTCGCTATCTGCACAACAAGTATTACATAATGCTAAGATTGAATTAAAAAACACTCCTGAATATGGATATATTATTACAAAGGGTGGAAGAATTATATATAGTTAATATGATAACAAAAAAAAGAGTACATGAAACAAATATGGGACATAGAATTATTTCCCCAGATAAAGTTTTACTTGATAATAAAGAAATTATAAATCAAATTCTAGAAAAAATATCAAAAACATATAACATATGTATTGAAGATGCTGCATTTGTATTGGAATCTGCTTTTGGAAGATTAAATGGTGGAAGAAAAGATGGTTACTGCGGGTAAATTAGAAGAAATAATAATTGGATGGAAGAATTATATTTTCCCAAATAAAGAAGTTGAGGAACAAGCGAAGAATAGATTGAAAGTTTGTTTGAATTGTAAACTATTGTCTGATAGATTTTTTTGTAATGTTTGTCATTGTTATATGCCAGCAAAAGTAAGAAGTCCTAAATCAAGCTGCCTAAAAAATTTCTGGATATAATCATCACTTAGATTTATAAATAATGATAAGTTTGGACGCTTCAATAAAATCAATACTATGCCATTGATATGAATTGATATTTAAAGACTCTCCTTTTCTAATATTATATTCAGTATCGTCAACAATAAATTTTACATACCCTTCTACACAAATTATTAATTGTGATTCTTCGTGGTTATGGTTTTTTATATTACCTCCCTTTTTACCATAAAATAAAAGTATGTTATTTAATGAATCATCCTCAACATTTTCTAATTTAATCTTTTTGTATAAAGTACCCTCACCTAAATTATTATTCTCAATCCATTTAAATTCATCATTTGGAATATCAAAATCAAATGATAATCCACCATCTAAATAAATTTTAATAAAATATTTATTTTGGATATCAATTATTTTTTTATTAATTTCGTCTAATATTTGTAACTTCTCAATCATAATGAAGACTTTATAATAAATACTATTTAATTATATATAATAAATACTATTTTAGTATATATAATTATTTTAATAAAAAAATATGAAAGAAAAATTTAATCAATTTACACAATCTTGTGACAGTAGAGAATGTAGGAAAAATTATAAAGAACAACTATCTGATATTTGTGATACTGTTACAACTGTCCATAGTTTAAATACTATAACAAAAGAAGTTACTTGCACTAAATGTGGTAAAACATATAAATTAACAAAAGAATAACAGTATTTATAATGAAAATTGAAATGGGTGAATTGTTTAATATTATAAAAGAAGAGGTATATAATAATATAGATGAATCAAATGATTATTGGTATCATGGTACACCAGATAATAGAGAATTAATGAAAATAGGTTCGTTTACAGAAAAAACAGGTATAGCCGATTATGTCTCCAACCCACAAAAATATTTTGAACTTCAAAAACAAATGAAACAAGCCAGAGAAAATGGCGATGATAATCTTTATATGTCAGCACTTAATCAAGTAGGTGATTTAAATAAGAAAGTAAAATACAAAAAACCAATATTTTTTACTGATAAACGTTCTGTTGCAAATACATATGCTGACGATAGTAGAGCATTTGACTATCAAAATGCAGACCCTTCTATCATTCAAACAACTATTGATGATAGTGGAAAGGTATTGAAAATACTAGCATACGGTGAAAGATTTAGAGGTATTAAAGCAGATGTAGTGAAAAATTCATTAATGAAAGCAGGTATTCCAGAAGAGACTGTTGATAAATATTTTAATATGTTCACTAATTATATTAGAAAAGGTGAAATGAGTTCTGAAACGTTGGGAATTATTGCACAACAATTAGGATTTGATGTTGTAGATGTATTGGGGGTATATGATAGTTCATTAAATTCTGAGAAAAACTAAGAAAATATACATAATATTATGTTTTAAAAAAATATTTAAAAACACATATCTTTTCGAGATATTAAACGTATTTATAATTGGGTGAAATATACACCCTAAATTTAATCAATGTTAAAAGCAGTTAAAATAAGACTTTACCCAGATAAAACCCAAAGTAATTATATCAATCGACTTTGTGGTTCTTATCGTAAAGTTTATAATATGTGTCTGGAAAAGAAAATAAACGCATATAACTTAGATAAAACAAGTCTCGGACTGAAAGAACTTGGTAATTATTTCCACAACGATTTAACAAAAAAAGAGGAGTTTAAATATCTTAACGAACACAACACCAAAGTTTTAAAACAAACAATTATAAATTTAACCGAGGCATATAAACGATTCTTTGTTAATGGTAACGGTTTTCCTAAATATAAATCAAAACATGACACTAATCAATCAGCAAGATTTCCATTAGAAGCAATTTCAAAACAAAACACATACTCAAACAACAAAATTACATTAGGCAAGCCATTAAAAAATATTAGATTTGAATGCTCTGAAAGAGATAAAAACTATCTTGCAAATCATAAGGATAAAATCAAATCAGCAACAATAAGTAGAACGAAATCCGATAAATATTTTTTGGCAATTTTAATTGAAAATTTTATTAATGAACAACCCGCTCCCATTAATGATATATTGGGTGTTGACATTGGAATTAAAGATTTTATGGTTTGTTCCAATGGTCAAGTATTTGACAACTTAAAACTTAGAGGTAAAAATGAAAAAACGTTAGTTAAGTTAAATCGACAATTAAGTAAAAAACAAAGAGTTAAGACGGGTGAATTTGTTTTTAGTAAAAAATGGAATAAGGATGTTGAAGTAACTAAATTATCAAATAATGGGGAGAAATCGAGAATTAAACTTGCGAAATTTCAAGAAAAATTAAATAATATAAAGATTAATTACATACATAATATTACGACTCAATTAGTTCGTGAGAACCAAACGATAGTTATTGAGGATTTAAATATTAACGGTATGTTGAAAAACCATAAACTATCGAAGTCAATTCAAGACCTAAGTATTAATGAAACATTTAGACAATTAAAATATAAATCTGAATGGTATGGTAGAAATTTGATTATAATAGACAGATGGTTTCCTTCAAGCAAACTGTGTAACTGTTGTGGTTATAAGTATAAAAACTTATCATTGAAAGAAAGAGAATGGACTTGTCTCGTATGTGGCACAGTACATAACCGAGATTTCAATGCAGCCACTAACATAGAGAATGAAGGACGAAGAATATTAAATAAACAAATAGGGACACGTTATCCCGAATTTACGCTTGTGGACTATCCTCCTATGGATGACAGACTCAGAAATGAGGGACTAAAAAGTAGTGATAGGACGAAACAAGAAGAAGGAATTAAAGAGAGTCATAGATTTTCTTAGATTTTTTCGAACGGTAAGAAGGAACATGTGGCTGTAAATGGACTAACACACAGCAAAATAATTGAATACAGTAGAAAGGTCTTAAAGAGAGCAGGCACAAGATGGAAATGTGGTGTTACATTTGGTGATTTAAGGACAGCAAACGTAGAAACACCTGACGTATTGGGTTTTCAATCAGGTGGTTCAGCATTAATAGAGGCTAAAGCAAGTAGAAGTGATTTTTTATGTGATAAAAAAAAACATTTTAGAAAATGCCCTGAATTGGGCATGGGTAATTGGAGATTCTATGCCTGCCCAACTGGTTTAATTAAAGAAAATGAATTACCAAATAAGTGGGGATTGATTTACGTGTCTGAAAAGGGTAGATGCACTGTAGTTGTAAAACCAGAATGGCAGGAATGTAACCTTAAAGCTGAAAATACGTATATGTATTCGGTACTAAGAAGAATCATCATCTATCATAATGCAACAGAGATAGAAAATTTTATAAAAAAATATTCAGATTATGCAGAACGTCAAAAAAACATATAAATTATTCTTAGATGATTTAAGAACACCTTACAGTGCCTATGAGTATACTAGGTATACTCCGTTTCTTGTTAGTGATTGGAAAATAGCTCGTAATTATAATCAGTTTGTTAAATATATTAAATCAAATTGGGAGAAACATCAATATTTCCCAGAATTAATAGCATTCGACCATGATTTAAGTGATAGTCATTATTTTCCAAATAGTAATTGGGATAATTATGTCGAATGGGAGAAAACCCAAGATTTTAAAGAAAAAAATGGTTATGAATGTGCAAAATGGTTAGTTAATTTCTGTGTTGAAAATGATTTAGATTTGCCTGATTGGGTTTGTCATTCAATGAATCCTGTTGGTAGAGATAATATTAATTTTTTATTAGAAAATTTTAAAAAACATAAAGAAAATGAATAGTAAGAAACAAAAATATTGGTATAGAACTGATATTTATGCATGTGTTCTTTGCGGAAGAGAACATAAATATAGGTATCGTGTTTATGACACACCAAAACCAAAAAATACTATATTTTGGTTTGACGATGCATGTTCAACACATTTTTAGTTAATTAAATATAATATAAAAAACATAAATAAATGAAAAAAACTGTAGACATTATTAATAATAATCTTTGTGTCACATACAAATTTACTGATGAACACAAACAAGTATTACAACAAATAGTACTTAATGATGGTTGTGCTGAATTCGAAAACCGTGACCCAAACATATATGAAGATGTAGATGGTAATTCACTTTCATGGAAAGTCTGTGATGAACTTGTTGTAATGGGTTTATTGAAAGAAGATGAAGAATCCTTCGATGTTTTTTATGAAATAACCAAAGACGGTTTAAATATAGCCAAAACTTTAATAATTGAATAATGAGCACAACTGTAGGAATAGCAGGATTTTCAATTAAATTAAATGATAATCAACAGAACGAGAAATCGTTAATGAAAATATCTGAAAAAATAGGATATTCTTGGAACGATATGTATGAATGGGAAGAAATTTTATATGATAATGAAAAATATTTAAATACATGGAAACCACATATGGATGTTAATGGTGATTATGGATTGATATTTTTAACTCATTATGAATATGATGCACATGATATAGAAATTTATATATCATTGTTGGATATGAAAAACGCATATTCAAATATAAAATATTTATGTAATCTTTATTTTGAAAATGAATTAAAAAGTTTTACATTATTATATTATAATGGTAGTGATTGCCCATTTAAATTCTAATTAATATAAAAAATATAAATATAACAATAGTAGGATTAACTATAATTACTTTATGTGAATTATTTTATCTTGGTGAAATTAATCAATCAGTCATTTTTTGGATAGGATATGGTGTTTTTAGTGGGTTTAAATATATAATTGATTTAAAATAAGTATTAAATTAATATGGAAAAAACGATAGAGTGGTTTAAGAGAAATAAACATACAATAGCAATAACGCTATTCAGTTTAGTGGTAATATTTGTAACTATTTATAACCCCGTTAAAAATAAAGTTCAAGAAAAAAACACGTATATATATAAAGAGAAATTTGATTTATATCGTGTACCAGCAGGTATGGTAATTTGGAAACATGGTGTACCTGAAACATATAAAGCATTTATTCATGCTGATTCAGTAAGTAGATATGAATATTATGATGTTGGAATCTTAACCTTAGACACTAAAACAGTGTACTGTGTTAGTGTCCCATATTATACAATTGGATTGTTTCAATTAGGTGGTTTGATTAATGTAGAAAATAAAAAGAATAACCAACGTAACCTTAACAATAAATCTACGTATAATAATATAGATAATGAAAAAAGAAAATTATTTATCTAATTTAAAGGTTTTTTTTAAAAACACTTGTATTTATGAAAAACTTATATTAGTTTTGTAAAGAATTAAGAAAAACAAAAATATAATATTAAAAAATGAGAAATTTAATCGACATATTAGCAGTAGAAGCAGCAGCCATGTTATGGTTGGATATGGATGTGGAATGGATTCCTTGTCGGGTAAAAGATATTATAATTAGTTAAACAAATAACTAAAAAATATTTAAACCCGACCTAAACAGTCGGGTTTTTTTTTGGTTAAAAATTAATAAAATGAAAGCATATACTAATAGAACAGATAGAATTGATGACCGTAAATGTTTATACTCTGAAATAAGAGGTAATGATAAAGCAAGAAAGAAAGCGGTTAGATTTGAAATAAAAAATAAATTGAAAAATGAAAAGAAATAATATTAATAGTGAACGATTACAAGACACAGAGAGTGATTTAATATGCCTCTGTGGTGGAATTGGAGATACATAACAAGTTTAAACCTTGTTGCCCTTTGAGGATTGCGAGTTCGAGTCTCGCCAGAGGTACTAAAAAAATGAAAATTTAAATAAAATAAAAAATGAAGAATTTAGTAAGAAATAGATTTTATGAACAGGTAGCAGTGATAGAAAAAGTACTACACGCTCCTGTTGGCAAATTGGAATAAGCCACCGCACTTTCACTGCGGTCATTGTGGGTTCGAATCCCATCGGGAGTAGACGGTTAATGTTAAACCACCTGCACGTGGTAACCGTTGCATAACCTTAACGAAGGTTAACTAAGAGTTTAACAAAGTTATTTGAAATATTTTTATTAAAAATGGGGTAGATAAACAAGTGGCTCGTACAGAAGGTTTGCACCTTTTTGGTTGTGAGTTCAAGACTCACCTACTCCACATATACAGGGTTTGAAGTGTACACATTGGACGTGATTGGGTTCGCCCCCAATTGCAAGGTAGTTCGAATCTACCACCCTGTGCTAAAATATTATATCGGGGCGTAGCCAAGTGGTAAGGCAGCATTCTCATAAGATGTGTATCGTGGGTTCAACTCCCATCGCCCCTACTTTAGGTGAAAATCTGTAGTAGATATTCAGTAACGAAGGTAAAATCCTTCACCAAATATGGGGGATTGGTGTAATGGTAGCGCACTGGTGTTACATATCAAGAGCAAAGGTTCGATTCCTTTATCCCCTACTGATATTTACCTTTGGTAAGTATTTTAAAAAGGTTTTTAACGTTGAACCGAGTAATCAACGTTATATACACTTCTCTAGTGACAATGGTTTAACACGCTAAGTTCCAACCTTAGAAATGTGAGTTCGAATCTTACGGGGAGTGCTAACTGATTGATTATCAGTAATTTAGAGGTATGGTGTAATGGTTAACATCGGGCACTGTCTATGCCCTGCTGCGGGTTCAATTCCCGCTATCTCTGCCAATATAGTGCGTGTGGTGTAAGGGTTGCATATGTTGTTGTCACCAACAAGGTCGGGGTTCGACTCCCCCACGCACTGCAAAATTAAACTTTTTTCGAACACTGTTGTATTTATATTAAATGACAGTATTATGGAAAAAGAAAAATTAAGTATAGCAGTAAAAGAATCTGTAAATTATTCGGAAGTATGTAAATTATTATATGGTAATAATAACTATGGTAATAGAATAACCATAAAAAAATATATTGAATTATTTGATATTAATATCAAACATTTTACATTTACATCGAGAAGTGAATCTTTTAGTAGAAACTTTAAAAAAACAAAAACAGAAGATATTTTAATTAAAGATTCTACTTTTGACACAACTAAACTAAAAGGAAGATTATATAAAGAAGGTTTAAAATTAAGAGAATGTGAATTATGTGGACAAGGTGAGGAATGGAAGGGTAAAAAAATGTCATTGATTCTTGACCACATTAATGGTATAAATAATGATAACAGATTGAAGAATCTAAGAATTGTTTGCCCCAATTGTAATGCAACATTATCTACACATGGTGGAAAAAATATTAAATTAAAAAGTACGATTAAACCAAAATACGGAAGATACATAAAAAAAACAAAACAAGAGAAATTTGAAAATCAGATTAAGAAATCTATAAATGATAGAAAAGTTGAAAGACCATGTTATGAGGTTTTATTACTTGATATTAAGATGTTTGGTTATACTGGAACTGGTGAAAAGTATGGTGTAAGTGATAATGCAATAAGAAAGTGGAAGAAATTCTATGAAAAATATGAAAACAAATAATGCTCCATTAGCATAGTGGTTAGTGCTGCCGACTTTCTATCGGCAGACAAGGGTCCGATTCCCTTATCGAGTACAACAATTATCAGTAATTACTTGACAACATGATTTTAATTTATTATTTTTGTAGACTAAATAATCAATAATATGGAATATATAAGTGAAGAAATTAAACTAGTTATTAAGAAAATTGCAACAGATTATCCTGATGTTGTTTTTTGTGGTAGTTTAGGTTTAGTATTGAATGATAAATTGCATAGAGAAGTTAAAGATATTGATGTTTTAGTTACTGTGAATTATCATTTAGAGGGTGGTTTTTATAATTCGTTTAGAATTGGAAATTCAACCTCACATAAATTTATGGTTGGTAAAGATGAAGTTTTATGTTTTAAATTAGAATTTCCCATATTAGATAAAAAAATTGGTATTGATGTTTTATATAATAAAAATGTTAAACCAGAGTTTAAAATATTTGATTTTTTTGAAACAAAAATTAATGTTGAAACTCCTGAATCAGCAATAAAAGCAAAATTGTTATATATTCAAAATGACAATTCTATTATTAGTGTAGGAAAACATTTAAAAGATTTAATTTATTTGGAGGTTGATAAACATAAAATAATAGAAGCAATAAATAATTCTAACGTTTTTAATGAAATTGATTTACAGTTAAATTTAGATTTTTAAGTGTATTTATAACATATCGCGGGGTGGTGTAATTGGCAACACGCTGGCCTCATAAGCCAGAGACATACGTGCATTGTAGAGGTTCGAATCCTTTCCCCGCAACAATAAAACACCCACCATTAATTTGGTTATTGTGAGAAAGACTTCACATGTAAAAACTACAGTATGGGTTCTGTGAAATTTTAACAGTTCTATAATAAACAATTAATTCTAACCCATAACTCAAAAGTTATGGGTTTTTTTGTTTAGATTTAAATTCTATATTATTTTTTTGTATTTATATAAAAGAAATGTGATATAAAAATCACTTTTTTGTTAATACTTGGGCGGTTATTAAGTTATGATATCAATAGACGAAAAAATAATAAAAAATCCTTGGTTTTCAATAGCCATTGCAGATGCCCCAACTAAAGGATATAAAGTTTTTCCTATGGTTGGAGAAGATGATATTAATAATAAAAAAAATCATAAAAAAAAACTAACAAATAGTACATTAATTAAAAAATCAAAAAAAATATATGATGAAAAATATTCATATGATTTGTTAGATGTACGTGGGTATAAAGAAAAAATAAAATTAATTTGTAATAATTGTGGTGAAATTTTTGAAGTATACCCAACTAATCATTTATATAATAATTGTGGTTGTAATAAATGTTATGGAAAAAAAATAATTTTAACTAATAATGAATTTATAAAAAAATGTGATGTTGTACACAACAATAGTTATGATTATTCAAATACCATATTTATTAAAAATTCAGTTGAAATTGAATTTGTTTGTGCTGTACATGGTAAAATAAAACAATATCCATTAACTCATTTAAATAGGGGCTGTCCACTATGTAATAAAGGATATCTTGGTGAGAATAAAATATATAGTTTTTTAATAGAAAACAAAATAAATTTTAAACATCAAAAGTCATTTAAGAAATGTAAAAGTAAAAACAAATTAACTTTTGATTTTTATTTAATAGATAAAAATATATTAATTGAATTTGATGGGGAACAACATTATAAACCTATAGATTTTTTTGGGGGTATGAAATCGTTTTTGTTAATTCAAAAACACGATAAAATAAAAAATTCTTTTGCAAAAAATAACGGTTTTAAATTAATTAGAATACCCTTTTTTGAATTTAATAACATTGAGAATATATTAAATAATGTAATATAATGGGTTTTTTTACGAGATTACCTTTATCTGACCTTCAAACAAAACAGTCTTCTGGCGATATTCTGACTTTATCTGGTGAAACCAATTTTGCTGGTATTTTAAAATCTAAAGGAGTTGAAATTGATGCTTCTATAACTAGTGCTTCAATTGGTGATGTTTTAACATGGGACGGTTTAAAAATTGTTCTTAAAGAAAATTCTTCTGGTGGAACTACTGGTATATACACAGGTGCAACACCTTCAAATATAACTGTTGGTGGTATGGCTGCTGGTACAACACTAACGGGTAGAAGTTATACTGAATTGTTTCAACAAATATTAATTACAACTTTCTATCCTACTTTAACAGCACCATCATTATCTTCATTTACGGTAAGTGTAAGTGGTTTGGTAGAAGTGGGCACAACTGCATCAACATTGACATTTAATGGTAGTTTTAGTAGAGGTTCAATAAACCCACAATACACAGCTTCTTCTCCATTTAGAAGCGGATTACCTAATGAATGGAATTTTACAGGAGTAGGGTTACCAGCAACAACAGCAACAACAGCAACAAGTGTTGTTTTACAAACAACAAATCATGTAGTTACTGTAGGAAGTAATAGTTGGGGTGCTTCTGTTGATTATGATGCTGGTGTACAACCAAAAGACAGTGATGGAAACAATTTTAATTCACCACTACCAGCAGGAACAAGCAATACTATTAATGATTCATTTACGGGAATATACCCATATTTTTATGGTAAAGTTCCTAGTGCAAGCCCAAGACCAACAGCAGGTCAGGCGTTAATTAACGCAGGCACAAAAGTAGTAAATTCAAGTACAGGAACAGTAAATGTAACATATAATACAACAGGTGCTGAATATGTTTGGGTAGCAATTCCATCAACATCTACGCTTAAAACAAAATGGTACGTAACAGCATTAAGTAATGGCACAATCGGTGGTGTATATCCAAGTGGTAATAAATTCCCAAATCCAGATGTAGTATCTGTAAATTCACCATCTGCTTTATGGTCTGGCATTAATTATAGATTTTATATATCTGAAATTGCTGGTGTTGAAACTAATATTGAATTTAGAAATAGTTAAAAATGGCAATAATATTAAATGATAACGTACAAGTTAATCTTGGAAAACCTGTTGATAATAAATATTATCAACCTACATTAAATAGACCATATACTGGTGTTGGTGAAGTTAATTCAACAATAATTGAAGCATTGAGATATACTGGTTTAACTGTTAATATTGGTGGTGTTGAATATTGGTATAAAGATGGTGTTACAGACCCTGATTTAATTGAAAAATCTGGTGGTGTTGGGACTGCCAGCAATGGATTAACACTTATTGGTAGTGATGTTAAGTTGGGTGGTAGTTTAACAGGAGATACTACTATTTTAGGTAATGGTAACAATCTTAATTTTAATGGTGTTGGTATTATTAATTTATCTGCAACAACAATAAATAATATATCTAATGGATATGAATTTAGTTTAGGTTCTGTTGATGCTATTTTTACAGATAACTCTGGTAATGGTGAAGGTATAAAATATGGTGCAGATTATACGGCTACGTTTGTTAGTCGTTCATTGGTTGATAAGGCATATGTAGACGCAGTTGCAACAGGTATTTTTCCAAAAGAAGCTGTGTTGGTTGCAACAACTGGTAATACTATATTATCAGGATTAACAACAATTGACGGAATATTAATTAGTAATGGAGATAGAGTATTAGTAAAAAACCAAACAAACGCAGAAGAAAATGGTGTTTACATTTCTAGTGGTTCAACATGGTCACGTTCTGCTGATTTCGATGGTGCACCATCAGGAGAAGTAAGTCAAGGTGCATTAATACCAGTATTAACTGGTAATACTAACATAAGTACATCTTGGATATTAATAACTGCCGACCCTATCACAGTTGGGGTAACTGATTTATCTTTTGCAAAATTTTCACAACTATTAAACATTTCAGGTGGAAATGGTATTGAAACAAATTTAGTTGGATTAAATCAAAATATTTCTGTTGATTTAGCAACAAATTCTGGACTTGCATTTTCATTAGGTCAATTAACTATTGACTCGAATATTGCTGGTAGTGGTTTAACATGGAATAGTGGTGTTATTAATGTTAATGCATCCAATGCTGCTATTAATGGTACTGAAATTCCTATTAAATTTAATGGGTCAAATAATTTAATTGTTGATTCAATACCTATTGCAACGGCATTAGGTACACCAATAATAACAGCATTAAATGGTTTAAATAAATCAGGTAATATTGTTAGATTAGGTGGTGTATTAACACAAGTAACAACAATAGATAATTCATCTTTTGATTTAGTAATAAATGGTAAATCTGCATTATATAATGATGATTATTCAGGTACTTATGTAAATAGAAGTATTCCAGATGTGGGATATGTTACTGGATTAACTTCTGGTTTACAATCAGAGATTACAACAAATGTAATCAATATATCTGGAAACACAGCAAATATAACATTTTTAGGTACATTATCAGGATTAACTGAAACAGCATTACAAACAGCCAATAATGGCCTAACTGTGAATGGAACTAATGTTAGACTTGGTGGAACATTAACTGGTAATACTTGTATTGATACTGGTAGTTTTGGTTTAGCAATAGGCTATGGAGCAACAGCAAGCGGTAATAATTCAACAGCATTTGGCAATAATACTACAGCGAGTGGTTGTGCATCTATTTCTTCTGGATTCGGTATACCAACAAAAGAAGTATTATCTTCTGGTTTAACTTCTTTTAATCATTCAACAAATAATGCTTCACAAACTGTTGGTCATGGTGCTTTAGCACCATATTCAGCTATATTAGGTGGTTTAAATCATAACATTGAAGTTGGTAATACTAGTGCAACAATCATTGGTGGAAGTTTAATTAAACTTACTGGTACAACATATATTGATACAACTGCTGTTAGCAAATTAGCCTTAATGACAGCACCTAATAGTGGTTCATCCGACCAAGTATTGGTTAGAAATACAAGCACAGGCTTAGTTGAATATGTAAGTAAATCATCATTAGATGATGGTGTAGTATCTGGTGCTACATTAGTTGGTGCAACATTAAATTTACAAAGAACAAAGGGTTTACCTAATGTTAGTGTTGATTTATCTTCATTGAGTGGTGAAACTGGTGGACAAGAATATACTGGTGCAACACCATCAAATATTACCGTTGGTGGTTTACCAGCAGGTAGTGATTTATCAGGTAGAAGTCTATCTTCAATAATAGAAGAAATGGTTATTACATATCTTTCTCCTGCATTTAGTAGTTTTTCTCTTAGTGGTTATGTTTCAATTGTTGAGGTTGGAACAACATTAAGTGGTAATAGAACATTTACATGGGCAACGAGTAATTCAGGTAATGTACAACCAAGTTCGGTAAAAATAAGAGATAATACTGCTACTTCATATTTAGCAACTGGACTTACTTCTAGTGGTGTACTATTAACAGGTATAACAACAATTCAGTTGAATAATAACGGTGAAACACAATCATGGAGAGCAGAAGGTGTTAATACAAATTTAGTTGGATTTAATTCAAGTAATGTTGTAACAACTGGTAGATATTATAGATTTTATGGTCCTGATTCTAGTCAACCAACAAATAGTGCACAAGTGAGAGCATTACCAAGTAGTGCTTTTCAAACATCGAATGCAAACACATTTATTTTGAATACTGGCACAGTGGAAGTTAACTTTTATGTTGCTTTACCACCAAGTATAACAATTAGTAGTGCAATAGATTTGGATGCTTTTAATGCACCAATGCCATATTTATCACTTGGAACTGTATCAGTATTGGATGCTGGTGGAACTTCCAGAACATATAACTTATATGGTTTGACTCTTGGAGCACCTTACGCATCAAATCATCAACATCAAATAACAACAGCATAACGATATGGCAAATTTAGAACTCCCTTTTGGAATAAAAGTATTAAATCCAGTACCTATAGATGCAAAGTATCTCAATGAAGGGATACCTTATGCATCTACTGGTCAAACAAATTCATTAATACCTGTTGGAATAAGACACACTGGTTTAACAGTGAATGTTCTTGGTACTGAATATTGGTATAAAGACGGTATTACCGACACTGATTTAGTTTTAAAAACAACTGGTGGGGGTACTTCAAATGCTTCTGGTGAAAGAATTGAAAAAGTAATTAATCAAGCAAATAGTTTTAGTATTGGTGAGGTTATTGGTTTTAGTGGTGGAACATATGTGAGTGCATTATCATCGATAGATTTTGATGGTGAAATACATGGTATTGTTACTAAAACAGGTACAACTGATTTTACACTTACATATGCTGGATATGTAACTGGACTTACTTCTGTATTAGATGTTAATTCACAACCATTATCTGCAAACACAACATATTTTTTATCAGACACCGTTGAAGGTAAAATGCAAAATTTTCAACCATCAATTGTTGGTTCTATTATTAAACCAATTTTTTCTACAACGATTAATAATGCAGAAGGATTAGTTTTTCAATATTTAGGCGTTACTGTGGTAACTGGTATAACTAATACATTTATAACTGGTGGTACAAATTTAGGTGGTGGTGAAGAAATATTTGCAGGATTAGACGGAGTATCAATGACATATAGAACTTTAGTTGGTTCTGGTGATACTATTGTTGAAAATAGTGGTGATATAATAATCATATATTCAAGTGGTGGTACTGGTTCAAATAATGTTGCGGTTGTTAGTGGAATTTATAGTGCAACAACTCTTAATAAATATATTTCATCATCAGGTGCAACAACAATTTATCTACCAGCTTCACCAATATTAGGGCAAGAAATAACAATAAGTGATATGAAAGGTGATGCATATACAAATAACATTCTTATTGAGGGCAACGGTAATCTTATTTTGGATGATACTTTTGGATTAATAAACAGTGATTATGGTAGTGTTTCGTTACTTTGGAACGGAATCATTTGGATAGTAACAGGATATGTAGCATAAAAAATACTATAAATAGTTTTACTGTACATAACCACTATTTATAACTAAATAACAACATAACAATTAAGAAATTATAAAGAATGGGATTTTCAACAATAAATAAGTTATTTAATGGAAAGGCAGAGCAACCATCAGGTTCAACTCTAACATTATCGGGTATTACCCAAATTAATGGAGTAACAGGTCAATTAAGATATACAAGTCAACCTACTTTTGTAGATGATTTACAAATAATTAACAAAAAATATGTTGATGATAATGTGAATCTAAATGGAGTAACAGGAGCAACTAACGGATTAACTCTTAGAAGTGATAATGTTACAGTACTTGGTGGTACATTAACAGGTAATACAACTGTAAGTACAAGTACATTTGGGTTAGTAATTGGTTCGGGTTCAAGTATAGCTAATTTTGTTAATCTTAATAATTTGGCAATTACTGCTACACCTACAACTTCTACATGTACATCCGCTTTAGTTTGGGATGCAGCAGATAAGAAAGTAAAATTAAACTCATCATTAGGTGGAGGTGGTGGAATAACTACCGCAAACAATGGATTAACAACAAATGGTACTAATGTAGTATTAGGTGGTACTTTAACAGGTAATACTAATGTTAATACCAATAACTTTGGTTTAACATTTGGTTCGGGAACAACTGCATATTGTAATTCATTATCATTTGGTTATGGTAATGTAGTATCAAGTGGAACTAGTAATCTTGCATTTGGTAATATGAGAGATGGTGGCGTTATATGTGCAAATAATTTTATTGATAGTGTATATGGTAGTTATGGTGGTGGTAATATAGCAAACGGATTTGTTTGTGGTGATGGTACAATATATGCATATGGTTATGGTTCACAAGCAATGGGTTATGCATATATTTCTGGTATGATACATGCATGTGGTGGTGGTTCAATAGCAATGGGTGGTGCAAGTGATTCAAGTACAATATATGCAAATGGTACTGGTTCGCAAGCAATGGGTGCTGCGTGTTATTCATCATGTGTTTATTCAACTGGTGGTGGTTCAATAGCAATGGGTTACGCTTGTTGTTCATCAATTATTTATTCAACTGGTACTGGTTCACAAGCAATGGGTGTTGCATTTTCGGGTTCGACTATTTGTACAAATGGTTTTGGTTCATTTGCTGCTGGTTATGGATGTTGTGATAACAACATTATTGCAGATAACACATCATTTGCAATGGGTCGTAATAATGTTATATCTACTGGTATCACTTCAATGGCAATGGGTTCTAACATAATTAACCGTGCTAACTGTGGTATTGCATTAGGTTATAATATCACACTACCTAATAACATATATAGTGGTACAACTGCTGTTAACAAATTAGCGATATTTAATACACCTACAACATCTACCTGTACATCTGCTTTAGTTTGGGATAATACTGATAAGAAAGTAAAATTAAATAGTTCATTAGGTGGTGGAATAACCACAGCAAGTAATGGATTAACAACAAATGGTACTAATGTTAGATTGGGTGGTGATTTAACAGGCGATACTTGTATTAATACAAATATTTTTGGTTTAGTAATTGGTTATGGTACAGGTAATACTTCAACAAATAGTTCGCTGGTTGTTGGTTCTTCAAGTAACAATAATAGTATCTCTGCAAGTAAACAATCATTGGCAGTTGGAAGAACTAACTGTGGAACCAATAATAAAATTATTAGTTGTGGTTTTGGTTCATTAGCAATTGGGTATGTTACTTTTGGTGGAAATATTCTTTCATATGGTAAGGGTTCAATTGCAGCAGGTTATGGAAATAGTAGTGCTACTATTTCATCATATGGTGATGGTTCATTTGCAATGGGTAGTGCACTTAGTTCAAACGATATCATTGCATGTAAAACCTCTTTTGCATTTGGTAAATTCGGTATTGCTTCTAGTGGTTATACATCAATTTCATTTGGTTCTAATATCAATAACGGTGCTGATTGTGCAATAGCTTTAGGTTATAATTTAACTTTACCAAATAATTTATATTCAGGTACAACAGCAGTAAATAAACTTGCAATATTTAACACACCTACAACTTCTTCTTGTGTATCAGCATTAGTTTGGGATGCAGCAGATAAGAAAGTAAAATTAAATAGTTCATTAGGTGGTGGAGGTGGTATATCTACTGCAAATAATGGATTAACAACA
>Ga0210043_1000268_pt1 | contig 56235 bp, 76 predicted proteins | sample CryGeymet201501t_FD_183990 | JGI IMG/M metagenome (GOLD analysis project Ga0210043, IMG submission 183990) | Groundwater microbial communities from Crystal Geyser aquifers in Utah, USA - Crystal Geyser metaG 2015-01t (SPAdes) (version 2) | ecosystem: Environmental > Aquatic > Deep subsurface >... | reverse complement strand
TTGGGTCGCTGATGCGCGGAAATCCAGACACTCCCGATATACGTAAGACACCACCCCCTTGTTTCGATCACGGAAACCGTTTCCCGGTAGATCAAACTATGCGCTTTCCTGGCGATCCGAAATCACAAGATCGTCTATCCGATGCCACTTCCGAACCCCTGCTGATTCATTTTTCCGCTACGCATAGACGATCTCTATCTCGGCCGAATATCTGAGCGAACCCCACCCCCCTCCCCCAGAAAAATTTGTTTTTTGATTTTTATTTCTACTCCTCACAAAGAGAGTAAATCTGTCTTTATTCGGCCTGACTAGGGGGTAATATCGAATTTATCATGGAAATTCAGTCTTGTGAGCTAGGCCGAATAGGCGGCCGAATAGCGGACACAGCCCTCGCCGACTGGCCGTGTCCTGAACGCCAGATGAACGTCGACTACAGGCGTAAATGAATCAGTGCAACATTATTGCGCTTATCTGCTACATGATTCCATGAATCGCGGGCCGAATAGACCGAACACCGCTATTCGGCCCGCGACTCTGGGAATTATTCGGCCGCCTATGGGGGTTGTCCGAAAAAACACAACGAAATCAAAGGTCGTTGCTCGGCCGAATAGAAAGTAGGTTGGGTTCAGCCGATCTTTCTTCCCGTGGCCGGAATAGGCATTGACTCAGCGCTCGGTCTGTGCAAGATGCCGACTATTCATTACGGAGTCGAACCGAAATGCCTTATCAGAACGACATGCCTACTCCGGCAGAGGTCTTGGAACTCATTTCCAAGATGCCGGACGAGCTTGCCCGATGCTATTATGCGCCGTGTCGCGGCCAGCAGAAATCCGATCAGTTTGATTGCCGAACTTGCGGCAAGACCTGGGATACGGGCGACCAGCCGGACCACCCCGAGCGGTGCGAGACCGGCGATCTTTGGTGCGAATATCTTGGCATCTGGATTCGTCTGAGTGATATGAGCTACAGCGGAGACTATGCCCGAGGTCGAATTTATGTGAACTGGTGGTATCGCTGGCGGATGCGCCGGGCGCTTGCCCGCAACTGGGAGTATGTGCGATGAGTGAGTGGTGGATTGTGGCGCTGTTTGCCTGGATCGTGCTTATGCCCGGCATGGCGATCTGGCTGGGTCGAAGGCTTCGGACAATGCGAGATACACAGACCCGGCCCCCAGGAGATGCAACCAAGGACTTGGGCGATCCGGTCAACCGCATCCGGCTCCAGACTATGATCGAGCGACACGAGCTTCACGGCAGCGTCAACATCCGTGACGGTCGGGTTCTCCCTCACGCGAACGCAGCAGGGCGATCCCGCCTAGCCGTTGAGCTTATGGAAGCGAGCATCCGGTTCTCCAATCAGAACCTCGAATTGTGTGTTCGCGTTGGCGATCAATGGCTTCCGCTCGATCTCACGCTTGCCGATCTCCGGCTGGCAGCCCTGGCGCTGGAAGACTGATATGAGCCGATGGGAAATTCACGAGAGGATCGACGATCAATTTTCGACCGACGAGAACGGCAACAAATTGCCTGACTCATACTGCATTTGCCCGTCTTCCCTGAGCAATGGATACCCGGCCGTCGTGCTGGAGCTTGCCCGAACGCCGGAGAACCGGGTTGCGGCCGAGGAAATCATTTCCTTGCTCAACCGGGAGTTTGTCGAAGGACAGAAAGCCCGCCAGGCGTCCGTGGCCCACGCGCTCGAACTGCTGACAGACCCGGAGATCGACGAATGACGCTTATCGGAAGATTCGAGGTTAAGTCCTATACCCAGATTCATCTGGAGCGCGGCAAAAGCCAATGGGAGGTCAACCTGGAGGTCTGGCCTCAGGGTGGCCGGGTCAACATCGCCGTGGACCGCAAATTCATCACCTCGCACCCGGTCGGTAGCCAGGTCAGCCTGACAGCGCGGGCGCTCAGACAACCAACAGAAGGACCGGACGATCTATGAGAAAGCTCGGCCCTCGGCAACTCGATATTCTGAAAACGCTGGCTGAGTTCAAAACTTGGCGACGGTATCTTCCGGCCTGGGTTTGGGTCTATGCTAGTCAGACAGAGACCGTTCTGGAAAGCCTGGCAAAGCGAGGATTGGCAGACCGGACGTCCGAAGGTTTCGCAATCAACGACGCCGGGAAGGCGTATCTGGAGAAGCATACATGACACTCGGAAAACCTTGCATCGCCACAATATGCGGCTGCATTGACGCGGAAACCATTGCCGATCTCAGGAAGACCCTGGACGAAAGCGGTTTTGATCGTAAAGATACGCAGAACGCCGTGATCTGGAGAGGCCAAGAGGTCTGTCCGTCGTTCGGCTGGTATCTGGTCGAGTTCGTCGAGGGCGAGTTGGCAAAGCGTAACACAAGAGGACTTTGAGATGCACAAGATCGGAATGTTAGGACTTGCGGCGGCTGCCTTGGCTATGGGCGCGCGGCCGGTCGAAGAAGAATTGACCGATGACTGGAGAGGCAAAGAACCTGAGCCGGTCGACCCTGAACGCAACCCTGAGCCGGTCGAGAACGAAGACCCGAAGCCCGGCCAGGCAGCGATAAGCTACGAGGATGGGATACCCAGCCGGGTGTGTGTCAACCCAGCCAGCGAGTTCTTTCACGACGGCGTGTCTAGCATGATCGGCGTTCGGATCGACGGAGAGGAGCGCCAAGACGTTCGGGAATACGACCTTATGGCAGGGGCTTTTAAGGCAAATCCAGATCGGGAAACCTGGCGCTGGCCCCGCTTTGAAATGCACGTTTACTGGCGCGAGAAACCCAGCCGTCAGATTCTCCGGAGGCTCCGGAGGATCGGGGCGTGACTGGCAAGCTGGAAGCACGGTCGACCGAAGAATGGATCGAGCATTACTGGCGGCAAGGACAAGGAATCGCACAATGTCGCCAGTCAATCCGAGATAAGACTGGCGGATGGATCGACAAAGAGACGATCCGCCAGCAATATGTCGTGTTGTCGAGGAGGCCCTATCTGTGAGTCAGAAGAACCCGCGACGATGGCCTAAACCCTTACTCCGGGCGCTCGATCAAACGGGCATGGATTACGAGTTCGAGAGCCGGAGCAAGCACGTCCTGGTTAAACTCGAAGGTCAGATCGTCGGAGTGCTGCCGCACGGTAAAACTCGGCAATCGGCCAACGCTCCTCCGATGCGGCTTCTTTTGAGTCGTATCCGGCGCTACGCAACGCAAGGAAGAACATGAGACTGGTCATTATCGAAAGCCCTTTTGGGGCGAACCCAGAGCTTTTCATCCCCTACGCCAGGCGGGCCGTCACCGACTGTCTGAACCGCGACGAGGCCCCGATTGCCTCGCATCTGTTGTTCACTCAGCCCGGCATCCTGGACGACTCAATCGAGGACGAGCGCGCGCTCGGGATCGCGGCTGGTCTGTCCTGGTATCGGGTGGCCGAGGCTTGCGTTTGCTATCTGGATCACGGACTCAGCCGGGGGATGATCCAGGGGATTCGTCATGCCAGGGGCCTTGGCTTAGAGATAGAGGATCGCTACCTTGACCGATGACGACTGGGCGGCCAATCTTCGATTGCCTCGGTCGCAATCGCAACTCAGAATCAAGGCGCACGAGCTATTCGACCCGATCTGGAAATCCGGCATGGTGAGCCGCAAGAAGGCGTATCGCCTTTTGGCGGAAGCCCTGGGGGTCAACGAACAGGCGGCCCACTTTCGGCACATGGGGCCGGAGAAGCTGGAGAAGGCGCTGCCGGTGATCGTGGTCCTCAAGGATCGTCTCTTGAAGCGATCAGGCGCAAGGTGAGGGCCAAACCGCCCAGGGACGCCAGAGGGCGGTTCAGGAAGGCCCTGAGCGCCCTGGAGAGGTTCTTGGCGAAATGCGAGTTCGATCCCACGACCGGCTGCGTCACCTGGGTAGGGGGCAAGACCCGTGGAAGGGGCAAGACCTCTTGGTATGGATCGTTCTGGTTCGAGGGAAAGCGTTGGACGGCGCACCGTTGGGCCGCGAAACATATACTGGGGCTGGAGATCGACGGAATGGATGTCGATCACTGTTGTCCACATATCAACAGCCCGAATACGTTGTGTGTCAGGCATCTACAGGCCGTGGAAGGCCGAGTCAACACTGAGCTATACTGGATCAGGGTTCAGGTGGGCCTGGAGCCGGAGCCGGAACAATACGAGCCTGATCCTGAGGCGATTCCGTTCTACATACCTCCGTCGTGGTTCCCAGCCGCCGAGCGGTCTCCAGAACCTCCCTTCTGACCGGAGGGATCAGAGGCAAGTTGAACAGCACCCGAGAGTAATTCTGGTCTTGCTCGATCAACTCTAGCCACCGCTTCCAGCGCTCGTCTCTCTTGCCTTGCCAGCCGCTCGAAAAACTACTCGGGATCGACTGCATTATAGACCTTCCGGATCGACGTGGGATCGTATCTGTTCGCGCCGGATGTCGGGATCGCTTGACCAGATGTCTGGACGCTGGGTCCAATAACGGCGCTTCTTGCCGTCTATACTCACGCGGTCCAGGTAAGTGAAGCCGCATGTCGACAACAGGCGCTTAATTCCTTGGGTATTCGGCATGGCGACATCGCGGTCCATGAACTCCTCATAAATATGATCGGAGTCCAGCAACAAAGTCGAAAAATCGGGCCGGTCGCTCTCCTCCAAGGCGTCGAACAGCGCGATCTCGTCGTCCCGACGGTTGAGTTCGACCATCTCCCGGCGGTTGCTCGATTCGGGGGCACGATCCGCCGGATCGAACTCGGCACTCAGTTCGTGTTCCAGGAAATACTTGCGAAGCGCCCCGCCCATCGTCAGCGCCGCGTGGAGACGCCGGTAATAGTCCGGATTCGCCTTCTTAAACGCGCGAATGGCCGCTTGGGTTTGGAACCGGGTGAAGATCGGGAAGAATCGACTGTCCTCCTCTCCGACCGGCAGGGCGTCCTTCATGTTCGAGGTCGTGATGTAATTCATCGTGTTCACCACTTCGTAGACGTCAGTGTTCATCCGGCGAATCGAGACCGTGGCGTTCGTAATCATCGGCTTGAGCTTGTTGACCGCATCAAAGCGGTTCGCGCCATGCAGCCGGACGTCCTCGACGAAGCATACCAGCGCACCCTCGGCCCAGGGGTTGTATTTCTCCTCCAGGGCGCTCCCCTGGATCACGTTCACGTTTTCCAGGCCCACCATGACTTTCAATAGGTTCGAGAAGAACGATTTACCGTCGCCCTCGGCACCCTGGAGAAGGATCGCCCAGTTGATACGCTTGCCGGGGTTCTGGACGATAAAGGCGAGCCAATCCATGAAGATTCGCCGGTCGCGTTCATTCGCCAGGAGGTGCGTGAAATGGTCGAGGATTGTCTGGACCGCCTGCCAGTCCGCCGGGCTGTATTTCTCGGGGATTTCGGGCACATTCTGATCGGTGTAGCTGTTCACGTAATCCAGGCCGCCGAAGCGGTATAGCTGACCGACTCCGGGCATGAACATCCGGTTGTAGACGGTCGGGATTTCGTAGAGATTGAGTGCTGCGTTGTCGGCCGTGATTTCCGGAACTGATTTCCCTTCGGCCCGGTCTGCCCCCGTCATCATAAGGCGATTGTAGGAGGCAGCGAAGGCGGTCCGGGAGATGAACCGGCGATCTGCCATGTTGAAGAAGCTCTCGTCGTGCTGGATATAGACCCAGTTCTTGAGCCATCCGGGCATCCGAGCTTGCTCTGGCGACTCGTAGCGAGTCATGTCCCGGACAGTCCCGATGCGAGGCATAGAGCCGGTGATTCTCTTGAACCGTTCCTTCACCCTGGCGACCAGCATCTCGCGCACCAGGCCGTCAAAATCGGTTGTCTTGATGACCTGACAAACGTCTTTCAGTTGTTCGAGGGTCTTACAGGCGATCAACCCTTCCTCGACCTCGGCCAGCTTCTTCTTATTGATCTCCTCGTCCTGCTGGCGAGCGAGCTTGATGATAATCCGGGCTGTGATCGGCTGACGAGACTTACCGGAGATGTCAAAGGTCGGCCATTTGTCGTTGAGCGCGTTCTCATCATAATTGTGCGCCTGGGCGGACCACTGGTGCCAGAGATCGAGACCTTCCTGGCTGCCATCATATTGGTGGTAGAGAGCCATGCCGATCTGTGCCCAGAGGTCGTAGTCCTCGGGGCCGGGCACCCGCATCAACATCTCGAACAGCTTGTCGTCGGAGATTTCGGTCTTCGGCTTCACTGCCGCGAACGGGTCGTCCGGATCGTAGGTCGACGAGAGAGACGCAATCGCGTTGGATTTCTTGACCCAGCCGTGGCCGAGGAATATCCGAATCGCCTCGTCCTTGATCTCCTGAGCGACCTCTAGAGTCAGTTCCGGCAAGTCTTCGCGCTTGGTGTTGAGAACCGATTTCCCGAGCCACTGATAGGGCTTTCCGGTGTCCGGGTGGATATGCGCCGCGACATACTGCTGCCCGTCGCCAAGGATTTCGACCTTCACGGTTCGGCCTTGCCCGTCAACCCAGAAGCCCGAATCGACTTTCGCAAACGGTTCGTTAGTGCGGAAAGCCAGGAGCTTCTTGGGCGGCTTGCCTACGCGCGCCAAGGTAGGCCCCAGCTTCGCGGTAATCATTTCCTCGATTTCAGCGACAACCGTTTCATCGTGAACGTCTATGTCGATAGCAGGAGAGTTTTTGCATTTGATCCCGACGCCGTAGTGACCTTTACCGTCCTCGATCCACTCTCGGACGCCTTCGGCAGTGCCCAGGTATTTTTGCCAACCTTCGCCATACGGACGCTTCTCGCCCGGACGAATCGGGATTACCTCATATCCGTTGTCTGCGATCTGTTCGCCAAATTCTTTTAGGTATTTGCGCGCCATTACTGTGTCGACTCCTCCGCCGAAAACAGGTCCGGACGGAAGAACTGACGCGGAAACTTATCTGACCCCAACAAGGCTTCGAGAGCGAGACAGGTTTGCTTTGAAAGACCGTTACCCTTGAGCGCCATGTTCAGCGTCGACTTGCTAAAGCCAAGCGCGCACGAAAGCTCAGAAATCGAGCCTCGCGGGTTGTGGTAAAGCGCGGCCAGGCAAACGGCGAAACGCTGGTGTTCTTCCGCCGCCCAGGCAGGCAACGGAAAGGCAAATTCCAAGGACATAGGGGACACCCGCTCTCCGATTCGGCACTAGACCTACCCAATAAAGGCATTTGTCCGCAAGCAAAAATAATGCGATTGACTAAAACGCTGTGGATAGCCCATAACTCCGTCAGCCCATCCGATTCGGGAGGGCGCAAATCCACGAATACGGAGAAAAACGGAATGGGTATGATCGAGCAAATCCTGGAGAACCAGGACAAGATCATGGCGATGCTCGCTGAGATGCAGGGCGGAACCAAGGAGTCGAAACCGGCCGAAAAGGCCAAGCCTGCTGCAAAGCCGAAGGCGACCGATAAGGCCGCCCCGAAGAAGGCCGCGCCGAAGAAGGAAGAACCGGCAGAGAGTGATTTCACGGCCGAAGATGTCCGTCAGCGCTTCCTGGCGATCCAGGGCGAACATGGCGATGACGTCGCCAAGGCCGCTATCCAGCACTTCGGCAAGAAGAAGCTGGCAGAGATCATCGGTGACGCCGAATCCTGGGATAACGTCATGGAGGTCTCCGCTTCGATCCTGGAGACCGGCGAAATCCCCGAAGAAGACGAGGCCGAAGAAGAAGACAACGGCGGCCTGTAACGGTTAGCCCCTCGGGTCGCACCGAAGGGTAGAGTGAGCGGGGAATTTGCTCGGGACGATATGTCCAGCCGTAAGGCCAAGCGTCGTCTATGCGTGGGAACGCGGACCGAACAAAACCTGGGTTCTTTTATCAGCAGGCGGGCAAGGTTGCCTCCGCTCACTCGAAACCCGGAGAAAGAGAAATGATTTACCCCAAGACCGTCGACGACATAGCGCACGAGCTTCAAGGCTCTGCTAGTTCACTTGAATCGGTCTTGGAATATAACGGCATGGAGGCCGCCGGAGACGATCAGGATTTTCTCCAGGCACTCGACCAGCTAGTCTTCTGTTGTGACGATTGCGGGTGGTGGTGCGAGATCAGCGAAATGATCGACACCGGAGACTCAAGCGAACAAGTTTGCGACGATTGCGGGGAAGAAGCTGAGTGAGCGAGCATCCAATTACCGAACAGATGCTCGCGGCGAAGAACGCAACCGGGCACTCGATATTCGGTCCTTCGTCGTCACACCGCTGGATGAAATGCCCGGCGTCCCTTATCCAAGGACACCTGGCCGGAGATCGGCCGACCTACTTTGCAGCCGAAGGCTCGGTAGCGCACTGGCTTGCTGAGGACTGGCTGGTTAACGGAAACCCCTATCGTCATGTCGGTTCGATCCACGAGAAGGATGGATTCGAGATCGAGATCACTGAGGAAATGATTTCTTATGTCGAAGAATATGTCGCATGGGTATCGACAACCCCTGGGCGGCATTATGTCGAGGTCCGAGTTGATCTCAGTCCTTACACACCTGTCCCGTCATTCGGGACCTCAGACCATATTTTCGTCGACGCGGAAAACCGGCAGCTTATCGTCACCGATCTCAAATACGGAAAGGTCGTCGTTCGTGCCAAGGACAACAGCCAGGGCAAGTGCTACGCTCTCGGGGCCTTTGACGAACTAGACTGGCTTTACGATTTCGAGACTATCAAGATCAGGATCGCCCAGCCTCGCCGGGAGCATTTCGACGAGGATGTAATCACGCGCCAAGAGCTTCTTGAGTTCGCAGAGGAGCTTCGGGAGGCTGCACATGCCGCATGGCATCCAGAGGCACCCTACAAGCCCGATCCAGAGGCTTGCGAGTATTGCCCCGCCCGAACCACCTGCCCGGCGTTCACGTCGAAGATGAAGGCGATTGCCCAGGCGTCGTTTGACGACGATGACGATCACATGCCGGTCCCGGCGGCGGAGATGATTATTGACCAGCCGAGCCACGAGATCGCTGCGATCCGGCCGGAGCTTCCGGAGCATCGCCAGGTCCCGCTAGAGACGCTTGCTGCGATCTACGACTGGCGGCCGATCCTGGAGCGCTGGTTCCGCGAGGCATACGACTATCTGATTCAGCAGATAGACCTGGGCCACGAGGTTCCGGGACGCAAACTCGCCCGTGGCCGGGCAGGCAACCGCAGATTCAGAGACGAGAACGCGGCCAAGAGATTCCTGCTGGATAATGGTGTCGACCGTATCGACATCTTCGAGCATAAGATGGTATCACCGAATCAGGCGTCGGACCTCCTACGCTTGGTGCATGGGATCAGTAAGAAGGATGCGGATGAAATGATTTCCGATCTTGTCGTGCAGAACCCAGGCAAACTGACGATGGTAGCTGCTGACGATATTCGTCAGGAGATACCGGACGCAGCATCCGCCTTCGATGACTGAGGGCAAAACGTGTATAACGGAGTAATGGAAACATGGAACGCAAGGTAATCAAGTCGGTCAAGAACGCGAAGCTCTACTCGGACGGGACCATTATGATCTCGAACTGCCGGGTCAGCTATCCCCACCTCGACAAGAAATGGGCGAAGAACCCGGCAAAGGATACTCCGGCCTACTCGGCCGTTGGTATCCTGCCGACCGATACTCACCAGGAAGCAATCGACCTGTGCCTCGAACACGCTCAGACGATCCTGGATGAGAACAACAAGGGCAAGCCTATCGCGGATGACAAGCTGTTTGTCCGTGACGGCGCACCGACCAAGAAGCCCGAGTATAAGGGCGCTTGGACGGTCAACGCTCGCGAGCCGGACAACCGGCCCGTGGTTCTCCACCCTGATAAGACCGAGATGGAGATCGAGGACATCAAGCCTACGATCAAGCCCGGCCACCGGATCGACCTTTTGATCGACCCCTGGTGGCAGGACAACGAGCATGGCAAGCGTGTGAACGCGAGCCTGCGCGCCGTCCGGTATCGTCGTGAAGACGAGGAGATCGGAGAAAGCGGTCTCGACAAGGACGAAGCAATCTCGTCGTTTGATGACGACGACGAAGGCGGCTTCGGGGACGACGACGAAGAAAACGGCGGCCTGTAAGGGAGCCGGGTGGCCCGGCCTCGGGGAGTATCCTCGGGGGGCGCACCGGGCCGCCGATTCGTCGCTATGACAGACCTCCACCTAGACTGGGAAACCAAGTCCAAAGCAAACATCAAGCACGGTGCTGACGTCTATGCGTCGGACCCTTCGACGTTTGTCTTGCTCGGTGCTTACCAGTTCGACGACAACTCGATTGACCAGTGGGACGCGGCAGGCGGCGAGCCTATGCCGTCCGATCTCCGCGACGGCTTGCGCGATCCCCAGGTCCGTAAGATCGCCTTCAACGCCCCTTTCGAGCGCTGGATCGCAGCCAAGGTCTTGGGGATCAAGACGGACCCGAGCGAGTGGTATTGCGTCATGGCGCTCGCGTATATGTTCTCGTTCATGGGCGGCCTGGATATGGTCGCCAAGCAAATGTCGCTACGCGCCCAGAAGGATGCGGAGGGCAGCCGACTAATTCGCAAGTTCACTATGCCCCAGAGCCGTGGCATCCGGTGGCGGGGTCCCGAGACTGACCCGGAGGACTGGATCAAGTTCAAGTCTTACAACATTGACGATGTTCGGGTAGAGGTCGAAATGTGGCGCAAGCTCACGCGCTACTATGTTCCCGACTGGCAGTGGGAGGTGTATCACCTCGACCAGATCATCAACGACCGAGGACTACCAATCAATGTCCGGTTCGTCCAGAACGCCATGCAGATCGCGGAGCGCCGCAAACATGACCTGATCGGTCGTCAGAATGTCGTCACCGGCCTGACCAACTCGAACAGCATCCAGCAGCTTCTTCCTTGGCTCCAGGATCGGGGTTTCTACCACCGAGACCTCCAGAAGGACTCGATCAAGAAATTCCTGGCGGAGGAGGAGGAAACCATTTCCGAAGCCCTCAAGAACCCAGACCTCAAGGGCGTGGTGTCTCGTCCGACCTGGACCGAGATCGAAGTCCGAGATAAGAAGGGAAAGCCAACGACGGAGCGAATTGTCGCGGACTACCAGCCGGTCCAGCTTGAGAAGCTGCCGAAGATCAACGGCCTTGGAGAGGTCGAAGGGGACGCCCTGATAACGGACGAGGCTCGCCAGGTTCTCCGGATGCGTCTGGCGTCGTCGAAGACCTCCACAACCAAATACAAGGCAGCCCTGGACGGGTTGTCGAAAGACGGCCGTCTCCGCCAGTGCTTTCAGTTCGCCGGAGCGAGCCGGACGAACCGATGGGCTGGGCGAAAAATTCAGCCGCAGAACCTTCCCAGGACGCCCAAATGGCTCGAACCCAACGGCAACATTGGCTTTGATCTCCTGGGGCACTGTAACGAGCTTATCGAGGCAGGAGATTACGACGGCCTTGGCCTTTATGCCGGGGAACACATGGAGGCGGTGGCCGGGTGTGTCAGATCGTCGATTCAGGCTCCAGAAGATCGTCAGCTAGTCGTATGCGATCTGTCTTCGATTGAATCAGTCGTGATCGGATGGCTTACCGACTGTGAGCGTTTGCTCAACGTGTTCCGGGAAGGCCGCGATGCCTATAAAGACTTTGCGACGGAGATGTATAGCATCCCGTATTCTGACGTGACCAAGACCATGCGGACTAACTCGAAACCGGCCACTCTGGGTGCGGGTTATCGGTTGAGCGGGGGCAAGCTGGTCGACGGCAAGAAGACCGGCCTCTGGGGCTACGCTGAGAACATGGGGATCAATCTTACCAAAGAGGAGAGCCACCGAGCGGTGGAAATCTTCCGAACCACCTACAAAGAGATTCCTCAGTTCTGGTATGCAATCGAAGATACCGTCGAGAAGGCGATGCTTGCAGGCGGTCGTCCGGTCAAGCTCGGGCCTCTCACGTTCCAGATCAAGAAACCATTTCTCGTCGTCACGCTACCGAGCGGACGGCCGATGTATTACTACAAGCTCAAGGTCGAGAAGCAAGAGTTCGAGGGGCAATACGGCCCCTACACCCGAACCAATATCACCTACATGGGCAAGGACCAGATCACTCAGCAGTGGAAGCGAATCGAGAGCCACGGGGGCAAGTTTATCGAGAACTTTGTCCAGGCAATCGCGCGAGACCTACTTGCCTACGGGATGATCGTGGCACATGAAAATGGTTTCAACCTGATCGGGCACGTCCACGACGAACTGATCTCGGAGGAGCGCCTGGGTGACAACCGACTTACGCACGAATATCTAGGCTGGTGCATGACGAAGGGCGTCCAGGAGCGTTGGGATTGGACCCGGACAATGCCTCTCGGGGCCGAGGGTTATACAGATCGAGTTTACAGGAAGGACTGATATGTCGGACGATTTTATGGAGGTGCCCGAGGAACTAATGTCGCCACAAGGGGGCGGGCTTTCGGGTGCTATCATCAAGAGCATGGCAAAGTGGAACCGGAAGCCTGCCGACCTCTACCCTACGCCCCCTGATTGCGTCTACAGCCTCGTCCCGCACCTGGAGGAGTTCATACCGAAAGGAACAACGATCCTGGAGCCAGCTTGCGCCAACGGTCAGATCGCCAAGGCCCTGGAGTGGTGCGGATACGATGTCATCGGATACGATCTCCGGCCGGATTGCGGATACGGCACCGGAGGCGTCGATTTTCTGGATCGGAGCAACGGGGTTTTCGAGGTAGACGAGTTCGATTGCATCCTGACCAACCCGCCCTTTTCGGCGGCCGTCGAGTTCATAAAGCGCGGCCTGGAGCTTTCGCCTACCGTCGTCATGCTGTTGAAATCCAACTACTACAACACCAAGAATCGGCGGCGGTTCTGGGGCGAGTTCACGCCCGAGTGGGAGTTCAAGCTGACCTGGAGACCGGCTTTCCTGGAGAAGGAACGCGGTAAAAGCCCGCTCATGGATTGCAACTGGTATGTTTTCACGCGCGACTGGGCGGAGGACTATACCAAGTTCCGGCCTATCGAGCGCTTGCTGGTGCCCGCCGACGCCGATCTGGGCGGCCTATGAGCCGGGTCCGCGCCGCTGTCCGGAAGGAGTCGAAAGACGAGCGCGAGGTCAGCAAAGAGTGGCGCAAGCTCGGATATTTCGAGATCAAGATCGAGAAGGCCAATAAGGCCGGTGTTCCGGATCGCTTCTACGCCGCCAAGGAACTGGGCCTGAGGTTCTGGTGCGAGTGGAAGCGAGAGGACACCGACGTCCTGCCAGGATCGCAACAGGAGCGCCGGATCGAGGAGCTAAGAGACCAGGGCGAGACGGTGATTGTAGCACACAGCCGCGAGGATTTCTGGCGGCAAGTCCAAGCAATGAGGAAATGATTTCCAGTGCTGACGCTCGATAACTTTCACGGATACCAATGGGACGGGCTGGCACACCTCCACTTGAACCCCTACTCCGGTCTGTTCTACGATGCGGGCCTGGGTAAGACGGCTATCGGGCTGACATACGCCATCCAACGCATCCGGCGCGGTCTCAGCCGCCGATGCCTGGTGAGCGCGCCCATCCGGGTCGCAATCCAAACGTGGCCGAATGAGATTGACGAGTGGGAACACCTGACCGGGACGCCCTATCAGCTTATTCGAGTCGAGGACGACGATCCGCCGGTCAAGGCGGCGCGCTCGGATTTCTATCGCCGGGCGCGAGAGGGCGGACTGACTCCAGAGGAGATTGAGGTCTACAAGCCAGCCGCTCTCCGATACCAGCGCAACTCGTGGATCGAGTTCTGGACCGCCGGGCTGACTCCAGTCTTTCCCTCGGCCGAGCAAGAGCTACGATTCCACGAGAAGGTTGCCGAGTTCGTCGAGGCTGCCGGGTCGACCGGGCTGCCGACGGAGGAAGCCACCAGGGCGGCCCAGGTCCTCACCACCAAGTTCATGGACAAGCTGCGCGGAGAGCAAGTCGAGAGCGATGCGCCTCTGCATTTCATCAACCGAGAGCGGCTGCCCTGGCTTGTCAAATACCTGAGGGAGCGCGGCAAGGGCTTCCCTTATGACGACATGCTCTATGACGAGAGTAGCGATCTCGGAGACCACAACAGCCAAAGGTTCAAAGCGGTTCACGCGATGCGCCCGCAACTCAAGTCTCTGGTCGAAATGACGGCCACGCCGACTGGAGGGGATTACCTCAAGCTGTTTTCCCAGGTCGCGTTGCTCGATCAGGGCGAGCGCTGGGGATTGCATATCACGCACTGGCGCGACAAGCATTTCACATACAACGAGCGCACCTACAGCTATAAACTCCGCAAAGGGCACGACAAGGTGATCTCCAGTCAGATCGCGGACATCTGCCTAGTCGCGGAAGCGAAGGACCACCTACCGAAGGAAGCGACGGTCTGGTCCGATCTGACCCGCAAGATCGAGCTAGGACCAGAGCTACGGGAGATGGAGCGCCGGTTCGTCGAAACGTCGCTCCTGAACCTCTCAGACCACCCTGGGCGGCTTCCTGACGGCCCCGAGGACGAGATCGAGGCGGAGACCCCCGCTGCCCTTAGCGCCAAGCTCCTCCAGTTCTGTTCGGGCGCGGTCTATGACGACGAGCGCAAGGCGCGTTGGATACACGACCACAAGATCGAGGAGCTACAGCAACTCCAGGACGAGTTGCACGGGGAGCCGATCCTCTTGGTCTACTGGTGGAAATCATCTCTCGCCCGACTCCGGAAAGCATTTCCGAAGATGCAAGTCATGGATCGCCAGGGCAGCCAGCAGACCGATTGGAACAAGGGGCGTATTCCGCTTCTGGCGGTCCACCCCCAGGGGTCCGAGTTCGGCCTCAATCTCCAGAAGGGTCCAGGCCATGACATTGCGATCTTCGATATGTTCTGGTCCTACGAGAAATGGTATCAGATACACAAGCGTCTCGCTCGCCAGGGACAAACCCGTCCGGTGCGATCCTGGCCTCTGGTAGTCCGGGGATCGGCCGACGAGGTGGCCGTGAAACGCCTCCAGGCGAAAGAAGATGCCGAGATGGCCTTGCGCCAATACATCCAAGACCTTAGAGCCGAGATAACAGGAGTCGATCATGGGAAGACCAAAACTAGAGCCTCACTTGCGGCGGCTTTTGACTGAGGAGAGTGTCTACGTCGGCGCTCTGTTTCAGACTCAAGGCGGAAACTGGTTCACGTCGCTATACGCGCCGGACATGGGAGTATCGTCAGTCCTGAACCCGAACGCCTTGTATGCCTGGGCAGAAGGCCCCACACCAGAAGACGCGATCCATAACGGCCGCGCACAGTTATTTGGAGGACTCTGAGTGTCACGCGATACCAACATGCAACTCGACGATGAATCGAACGTCATCATCTATGAAGGCGCTTCGATCCGGCAGTTGTCGATCATGTTTGGGATGGATAAGACCACGGTCCAGAAGCGGATCGCGGGCCTGGCACCTTGCGGCCGTTCGCGGGGGACCTCGATCTACAACATCAAACAGGCCGCCCAGCGTCTCGTAGAGCCGAGCTACGAGATCGAGCGGCACATTATGAACATGAACCACCTGGACCTCCCGCCGCTCCTGGCAAAAGAGTTCTGGAACGGTCAGCGCTCGCGCCTCAGCTTCGAGACCGAGAACGGAGACTTGTGGAGAACGGCCGATGTCGTCAGGACGCTTTCGCTTGTCTTCCTGACCTATCGTATGGTAGCGCAGACCCTTCCGGACGTCCTGGAGCGGGAGGCGGGCTTGGGCCGAGAACAGAAGGCCGTGGTTCGCCGGGTCGTAGACGGCGCGCTCGAAGACGCGCGAGACAAGATGGAAAGGGCGTTCGAGGATTACAATGTCGGTGGTGATGTCGGTGCAGTCGAGTTCGATGCCCAGTCAAGATACTGGGCCGAAGATGCGGACGGCGGAGGAACTGAGGTTCTTGACCCCGAGGAAGACCAGGACCCAAATAACGGGCTATAACGACCTGGGCGATGTCGTCATACAGACCGTCCGGAAAATCTGGTCGCCCCCCGAACGCATGACACCTTCGGAGTGGGCCGAGAAAGAACGCAAGCTCAACAACGCTCCGGCATATGTAGGCCCCTGGCGCTTCGACATGGCACCGTATCTCCGGGAACCTCTGGACAAGACGAGCGATCCAGATGCGGAGGCGGTGATCTTTGTCGGACCGGCTCAGTGCGGCAAGACCGAGCTTATCTTGAACTGGGCGGGATACAGCATCCGCAACGACCCGGCCGATCTCACGATCTTCTCGCCTACCCAGGGCAACGCGCGCGATTTCAGCAACCGACGGATCGACCGCCTGCATCGCACGACCGAGGTTATCAAGAACGAGCTTTTGGCGGAGCGGGACGCGGACAACAAGTTCGACAAACACTACAAGTCAGGGATGATCCTCGGCCTCGCGTGGCCGACTAAAGCCGAGCTTGCCGGTAAACCGATTCCTCGCATTGCGATCACCGACCGAGACCGCATGGAGGACGACATTGAAGGCGAAGGCGATCCTTTCGACCTGGCGACCAAGCGGACTACCTCATTCGGCAGCTTCGCTATGACTCTGTGCGAGTCATCGCCCAGCCGCGAGATCACGGATTACCGCTACGTCCCTAAGACGCCTCACGAGGCACCGCCGACGACCGGCATCCTGGAGCTATATAACCGAGGAGACCGACGTCGCTGGTTCGTTCCTTGCCAGCGTTGCGGCGATCACTTTGAGATGCGCTTCGAGCTTTTGGAGTATGACGAGACTCCAAGCATCCTGGACGCTGCCGATTCGGTCCAACTGCGTTGCCCGCACTGCGACGGACTGAACCACCATAGCGAGCGCTACGCCATGAACTTGGCGGGCATGTGGGTTCCTGATAACTGCTATGTCGAGAACGGCAAGATCAAGGGGACTCCCCGCCGCGCCCGGTATGTGAGCTACTGGCTAGAGGGTTGCGCGGCGGCCTTTACGAACTGGCCCAAACTCGTAGCGTCGTATCTGACTGCCGAGGAGGCGTTCGAGTCGACACTCAACGAGGAGCCGCTTCGCAAGTTCTACAACACCGATCTCGGCCGTCCCTACAAGCCAAAGGCGCTCGACATGGAGCGGACGCCGGAAGACCTCAAGGCGCGCGCAGAAGACATCGGCCGCAACAGCAAAGGCCAGATAGAAATCATTTCCGACGTGGCGTTTCTGGTGGCGACCGTCGACGTCCAGAAGAATATGTTTATCGTTCAGGTCTGGGGCATTGCTCCCGGCCAGCCGTTTGACGTGGTTCTCGTGGATCGCTTCGACATCCGTAAGTCCAAGCGGACCGATGCGGAGGGCGACAAGCTCTGGGTTAAGCCTGGCTCCTACGAGGAGGACTGGGACCTGATCGAGGAGCAAGTGATCCTCAAGACATACCCTCTCCAGGAAGATCACTCGCGCCGCATGGCGATCAAGCTGATCGGCTGCGACTCAGGCGGCAAGGCAGGCGTGACGACCAAGGCGTATGATTTCTGGCGCAAGATGAAGAAGAAGGGCCTGGGCCAGCGATTCGTGCTTCTCAAGGGCACCGGCAACCCGACGGCACCTCACGTCCGGCGCACTTTTCCGGATAACAGCAACCGCTCGAATCGTAAGGCGGCCGCCAGGGGCGACGTCCCTGTCTACATGATGCAGTCGAACTTGCTCAAGAACGAGGTCAACAACCGGCTCGACGTGACAGAGAAGGGCAAGGGCAAAGTCTGGCTTCCGAACTGGATGCCGGACTGGCTGTTCGAGGAGTTCTGTTCCGAGACTATCGGCAAGAAAGGGTGGGAGAAACTGGCAGGCAAGCGCAACGAGGCGTGGGACCTTCTCTACTATTTGCTGGGCCTCTGCATGACGCCGATGCTAAAGGCAAACCTCCCCTCGTTCTGGCGGAATATCCCTGTCTGGGCCGACCGAGACAACCCCGAGAATCCGTTTGTTGTTAGCGAAGGATCACAAGCGTTTGCAGAACCCAAGAAGAAGCGCTACAACCTGGCGGAAATCGCTTCCAAGATTGCATAAGGACCCCCGGCAATGGCAACTCTCGCAGTTCTGCAACAGCGCCTAGCCGAGGCGCAACAGGCCGAACACGATATTATGACGGGCACAAGTGTCCGACGCTTCATTGACCAGAACGGCGAGAGCGTCGAATACAGCCGGGCAAATATCAATCAGCTTCAAGCATACATCCGCAAGCTCGAACAGCAGATCAGGGACCTCCAGAACTCAGTGGAGGCGTATCGAGGCCCGATCAAGTTCCGCTTCGGAGCGCGACCGAGGAGCCGCTTCTAATGACAGCATCGTCGAGAAATGCAGTGGTAAACGTCCGCTCCGCTCCCCGCGTGGCCGGAGATATGGCGCTAGGCGGGGGCCTGGAGGGCGCAGAACGGACCAGCCGCGAGACCGCGAACTGGAACGTCGGGAACGTCCCGCCGGATCGCGCAATCAACACTGTCAAGGATTCCGGGGATGCCCGCGCCAAAGACATGGTGGTCAACGATGGCTTCGCTCGCGGCGCTGTCCAGATCGGCATGGATTCGATTGTTGGCGCGCGGTATCGCCTCAACGCCAAGCCTGCCTGGAAATCAATTCCGGGGGCTGACGAGACTTGGGCCGAGGAATACGCGGCGGCCGTCGAGGAGCGCTGGGGGCTGATCGCAGAGAGCCAGCATTGCTATCTCGATGCGGCGGGCATGAACACCTTTACTGGACTGATTCGTCTCGGGATCGCCTCGTTCATTATGACAGGCGAAGCTCTTGCTGTTTCTGAGTGGGATCGGAGCGCCGGACGGCCCCTGGCGACATGCTTCCAGTTGACCGATCCGACCCGCCTTCGCAACCCGAACTACGAGGCCGACAAGAAGCGGCTTCGCAAGGGCGTCAAGGTCGACGGTCGCGGTAAGCCTATCGGATATTTCATCCAGGTTTCGCATCCGGGCGAGTTCTATTACGACGATTTCGGACCGCAAGACTACAAGTATATCCCGCGCTGGAAGCCCTGGGGCCGTCCTCAGGTCTTCCATGTGATCGAGCAACTGTTCCCCGATCAACATCGGGGTATCGCAGACATGGTTTCGGTTCTCAAGCGGATGCGGATGACAAAGCACCTCCAGGAGGTCGTGCTACAAAACGCCGTCATCAACGCTACCTACGTTGCGGCCATCGAGTCGGAGATGCCGACGGCCGAGATGATTGTGGCGATGGGCGGAGACGAACCGGGCAGCGATGCCTACGAGCAAGCCCTGGGCGGATACCTGGCGGGCCTCCAGGAATACCTCAAGGGCGCGGGAAACATTGATCTCGACGGGGCGATGATCCCTCACCTGTATCCGGGCACCAAGCTCAAGGCGTCGACTCTGGGCACCCCTGGAGCCGTAGGCACCGATTTCGAGGCGAGCTTGCTTCGCAATATCGCAGCCGGTCTCGGGATCGACTACGCAGAGTTCTCGCGCGACTACTCGAAGATGTCGTATGCGACCGCGAAGCTCTCGGACGCCAAGACCGTCCGCAACATGCAGAGCCGTAAGGCCAACGTCGCGGATCGACTGGCGCACGGGATGTATTCCAACGTCGTCGAGGAGTTCATCGCGCGTGGGGACGTCCCTCTACCTGCCGGGTTCACTCGTGACGACTACTACGCCGATCCTCTCCTCCGCGATGCCTTCTCCAAGGCGTCCTTCATCGGCAGTGGCCGGGGACAGATCGACGAACTCAAAGAAACCCAGGCCGCCATGCTCCGAATCAAGGCAGGCTTCTCGACCTACGAGATCGAGATTTCGCGCCTGGGCGAAGACTACCGGGAAATCTTCGAGCAACAGGCTCGGGAGGCCGGTCTCCGCGACAAGTTGGGCCTTGTGTTTGACTTGGGAACCAATAGAAGCAACACCGGCCAGGGCGGCGACAACGGAGGCGATCCTCCGGAAACCGATTCCGATACCGAGGCCGAGGACGACGAGGATATTGACGATGACGGCACCAGCGCTTCCGACGAGTAAGTCTGCCCGCCAAGGCTTGATGGCTGGCGTTCTGGGTCGCATGGCGGCCACAGAAACGCTTATCAGCGACCGGCACAGCGAAGCCATGCTCGTCGGTCTCTTGGCAGAAGCCGAGCGCGTAGAGGACCCGCAGCAGGCGTCCGATGTCGCCAGTCGTGATCTCGCGGCCGCGTGGGGTATGGACGAATCAGAGATGGGCAATTCCAAGCCCTTCCTCTACCGCGACGGAGTGGCGATCATTCCGGTCCACGGGATTCTTATCAACAGGTTTTCTTACTGCTGGGGGTTCGTCACCGGATACGATTACATCCGCCGAATGATGAACCTGGCAGAGGCCGACCAGGACGTGAACCTGATTCTGTTCGACCACGATAGCCCTGGTGGTGAAGCGGCGGGCTGCGACGAGTTGGCGCGCGAGATCGCAGACCTCGAAACGCCGACGATGGCGATGGTCAATACGCTCTCGGCTTCGGGGGCGTTCTGGCTTGCTTGCCCCTGTGACCGCCTGGTGTGCGCTCCCTCGGGAACCGTCGGCAGCATCGGCGTCTACATCCTCCATATGTCCATGCAGAAGCTCCTGGAGGAGTGGGGTTTCGACATGACATACATCCAGAAGGGCGAGTTCAAGACGAGCGGTTCGCCCTACAAGTCGCTCAGTGAAAAGGACCGCGCTTACCTTCAAGCGATGGTCGACGAGCGCTATGACGAGTTCGTGGCATCGGTGGCTCTTTACCGTGGTATCGACGAAGGGGTTGCGCGAGACACCGAAGCTAGAGTAATGAGACCCACGGAAGCCATTTCGCTCGGCCTGATCGACGCGGCGGAAAGCCCCGCTAAGGCGGTGGCCGACTATCTCGCGGAACTGGGCGGAGGCAACCCTGAAACTGAAACAGAGGACGAGCAAATCATGGCAGACCAGGAAATGAGTTCCGAAGACCGCGCCGCAGAGCGTAAAGCTGAACAGGCCCGCATCAAGGGAATCATGACGAGCGACGAGGCCAAGGGCCGCGAAGCTCAGGCTGAACACCTTGCCTACGAGACCGAGCTTTCGGTCGAGGCGGCAGTTGCGATTCTGGCGACCGCTCCGATGGCGACAGCGCAGGAAACCGAGACCGAGGAAGAAACCGAGACCGAGACTGAGGAAGAAACCTCGTCGGACGAGGAAGAAACCTCGGGCGACGAAGAAGAATCGAAGGCGGCCGCCAAGGGTGGATCGAATTTCGAGAACGCCATGAACAATGGCGACAACCCGAACATCGGGGGCAATGCTTCCGGTGGTGATAACGAGGAGATGTCGGCCGTCGACCGTATCCTCGGTGCCCAGGCCATTGCGACCGGCCGCAAGCTCCCGGAACGCGCCAAGGCGTAACCCGGATCATCCAGGAAACCATTTCTACTTAGGAAGGACGACGAAATGCCCCAGGGTTACGATAACACCGACTGGCAGGCTGGGTTCAACGACCCGGAAGAAACCTACACCCCGACTCAGCTTTTCACGGCCGAGGACGAGATCAAGACCAGCGCAGGCACGGTTCTTACCGGCCAGGTTCTTGCGTTTGGCACGATCCTCGCTTTCAGCACGGCCGATAACAAGCTGGTTCCCTGGGACCCGGCTGTTCCGGCCACGGCCCAGCCGGTTGGCGTTCTGGCTGCCGCTATCGACACCACCAATCCGGCAGGCGACCGCGAAGCACCGTTCTACGAGGGCGGCTGTTTCAACCCGGACCTGTTGGTCTGGCCCGCCGCGCTTGACACCTGGGCGGAACGCAACGCCGCGCTTCGCCAGGCTGGCGCTCCCTTCCGCGTCAAGCGCCTGACGTAATCAACAACCCGGACCCTGGAAACTCTTGCGGTTTCCAGGGTCTCGGATTAACCCAGTATTCACCGCCCCGAACACGGGCCAGAAAAGGGAACCGCCGAAATGTCCGTTTACGATACATCCACTCTTATCGGCGTTCTGAACCGTCAGGTTCCGGACCCGCTGTTCTTCCTCCAGTTCTTTCCGCGTGAGATCACGTTCACGACCGAAGACATCAAGTTCGACGAGATCGACGATCACCGCGTCCTCGCGCCGTTCGTTGCTCCGCACGTCGAAGGCCGTGTCATGGCGCGCGAAGGCTTCGAGACCAAGAGCTTCCGCCCGGCATACGTCAAGCCGAAGCACGACATCGACGTCAACCAGCAGTTCAGCCGCATGGCGGGTGAATCGCTCGGCTCCGGCGATCTGACGCCTCAGCAGCGTTACGACGCGACCATCGCGGAAAACTTCCGCAAGGAACGCAACATGATCGACCGCCGGGTAAACTGGATGTGCGCTCAGGCCATGATCGAAGGCCAGGTTGTCGTCGAAGGCGAAGACTACCCGAGCGTCACGGTCAATTTCGGCCGCAACGCGGCTCTGGCTGAGGTCCTGGTGGGCACCGCCCGTTGGGGCGAGGCTGACGCCACACCTCTGGCAGACCTCAACACCAAGATGAAGCTCTCCCGCAAAGAGAGCGGCGGCCGTATCACGGACATCATCATGGGCGAGGAAGCCTACGACCGCGCCTACAGCGACACCGAGTTCAAGGAACTGCTGAACACTGACTACCGCATCGGCGGTTCGGCTGCTGACGCCCCGATCTTGGGTCAGGCAGACACCGATCAGCAGGCCGAACTCAAGGCTCGCCTGGTTGGCGGTCAGTCCGCGACCTCGGTCAACATTTGGACCTACGCCGGATATTTCCACGAGCGGAACCCCGACACCGGGGTTTACACCGAGGCTTACTACCTCGATCCGAACGCGGTTGTCGGCGTCGGCCGTCGCATGGACGGTGTTCAGTGCTTCGGCGCTATCAAGGACCCGAACGCGCGCCTCCAGGCTCTCCGTATGTTCCCGCGCATCGTCGACAAGAAGAACGACGATCCGGCGAAGGAATACACGCTGACCCAGAGCGCTCCGTTGGCGGTGCCGATGATGCCCGACAACACCTTCAAGCTCCAGGTCCACGACGCAGCCTAATCTGCCCGTGGCCGGATAAGTCGACTACAGCCCTGGTCCGTCTAGCTGGAGGCGGACCAGGGTTACGACCCTCCAGCTACCAAGGAATCGAAACATGCCCACCAAGGTTCTGCTGACCAACCTGACGACCACGCGCAACAAGAAGCGCGTGACGTTCAAGGCTGGTGAAACCGTCGAACTGACGAAGGACGAACTCTCGACCCTCGACGACCTGGCGACCAAGACCCGCAAACCCCAGTATCGGAACCCGGCGAACGAAATCGTCAACCCGGCCAGTGTCGAGTCCGAGGAGGACGAAAGCGAAGACGAGGGTGAAGGCGAAGACGAGATGGTCGATCTCGACTCGATGAACGTCAAGGCGCTCAAGGCGTATCTCGACGAGAACGAGGTCGAATACGACGCCGATGCTCTCAAGGCCGACCTCCTGGCGGCCGCCAAGGAACATCGGGACGGCGGCCTCTAAGTGCCGACGCTCGATCAGATCAAAGCACAGGCACGGCAGAAGCTCCACGGGCTTGCTGCCGTGTCTTGCGATCTGATCGACGTAGATCATCCGGACGGTCTGGTTTTTGCCGCAGAATATACCGGCGAAACCCTGACGGTCAGGTATCACACCAAGCTGGATCAAACGGGCGACCTGGACGGCAACTACGGCGAGGTCCTGGACGGGATCGACCGCCTAGTCTTCCACGACGACAACCTGGCCGCCGTGAGCCAGGCGCTCGTTGATAATGGTGAGGCCCCTCTGGTGATCGCCAGGGGCGCGAAGATCACGATCCCGAGCTACAAGAACCTCGCGTTCAAGCTCGACACTCTCGAACCCCCTGACGGCCCTGGCGAGACTATCTGGGTCGTGGCTCGCACCAGGTCCTAGACCTCCGGAGAGGGCATGTCCGCTAGAATCACCACGGTCGGCCTCAAAGAGGTAGAGCAATTTCTGGAGGAGCGCCCCCAGGTCGCGCGCCGGGCCGCTCGTCTAGCGGTGAACGATACGACCCGCCGCAAGGTGGTTCCTCTCTCGATCAAAGAGATGAAGGAACAGACCAACTTTCCTCCGGGATACCTCAGAGACAAGACTCGATTCGGCGTCCGCAAGCTGGCGACCGAAGCTGATCTGACGGCAATCGTTTCTGCCAGGTTCCGGCCGACTTCTCTGGCTCGCTTTGCCACCGGCAACCAGACTATCCAGGGCGCGCGCCGTCGCGGAGGCATCCGAGTATCGGTCAACCCTGGCGGAGCTAAGTTCCTTCGCAGGGCCTTCTTTGTCCGGCTTCGCAGAGGCCGCGACACAAGCGACGGGTTCAATCTGGGTCTGGCTGTTCGGCTCCGCCCAGGCGAGCGCCTGAAAGGCCGCCGCAAGGGCGGCGCGGGGGTAATGCTGGACGAGAACGTGGCGCTGCTATATGGACCGTCAGTAGATCAGGTTTTTCGGGATGTCTCGACGACTGAAAGCCCTCGGTTCGCGGAGCTTCTGGAGCGCGAGTTCTTGCGCCAGTGGGTCCGCCTCAACTCGTCAACGAGGTAAGAAATGGTTTCCAAACGGATAGACATTCTCAAGGCGCTGACCGAACACCTGGAAGCTATCGTCGTCGATCCTGACGGCGAGGCCGAAAGCCTGACAGGCAAAGTCTTCCGTGGCCGGACTGTATTCGGTGACGAGGTTGCTCCTCCCTTCCTAGTGATTCTGGAAGCGCCGCGACAACTCTTGTCGCTACAAGGGGGCGACGAGAAAACCACGCGCAAGGACGATTGGAGGTTGCTGATCCAGGGCTTCGCCCAGGACGACTCGATCAATCCTCTCGATCCGGCATATGAGCTTCTGGCATACGTCGAGCAACGGATGGCTCGACTCCTTGCCGAGAAGGGGAACGGAGGAGGCCCGCTTTATCCACTGGAGTTTCGCCTGGGGAAGCGGGTTCATTCGATTCTATTCACAAACCCTATTGTGCATCCGCCCGACAATGATGTATCCGATACAGCGTATTTCTATATGCCGGTGACAATCCAAGTCGCCACTGACATGGAAGCGCCATTCACAGAGGAGACTTAACGATGGCAGAACGTGAAACCCAACTGGTGCTTGGCGCTGGCAAGCTGTTCTTCGACCGCTTCGACGCAAACGGCGATCCGACTGGTGAACTGTATATTGGCAACACCACCAGCCTGACCTATTCGACCGACGAGGAGCGCCAGGAGCATTTCTCCAGCGACACCGCCGAACGTGAACGCGATGCCAGCATCGTGATCCGGACCACGGCCACTCTCGGCTTTACGACCGACGACATCATTGCCGAGAACCTGGCGATGCTGTTCAAGGGTGATGCCGAAGCCCTGGCAATCGCGGCTGCCCCGGCGCAGACCGAAAACATCACAATCACCACGCTCGGCCGTTGGTATCAGATCGGCGCGACCGACGCTAACCCGACCGGCACTCGCCTGATCTCCAACGTCGTGGTCAGCGATAACGTCCCGGCAGTTATTCCGGACCTTCCGGCGAACTACGAGGTCGATCTGGTGCGCGCTCGCATCTACGTCCCTGAGGGCGGTGCTATTGCTGCCGGAGATGTCATTACCATTGCCTACGACCAGGCGGCATCCAGCCGGACCGTCATCATCTCGAAGGGCGATCAGATCAAGGGGTCGGTTCGCTATGTCGCGGATAACACGAAAGGCGAGAATATCGACCACTACTGGCCTTTGGTCGAAATCAGCCCCGATGGCGATTACGAGTTCAAGGGTGATGACTGGAACGAGATGTCGTTTTCGGGCGAGGTCTTGACCAAGACCACGGCCGCCGGGGTCAAGCTCGAACGCCACTACGCAGACGGACAGCCGGTCGCTGCGTAAGTCTTTCCCCGGCAGGGGGTCACGCAGGGAGGCGGCCTGGTCGAAGGGGGACTGGGCCGCCTCTTGTTTCTGCAAGCCAAAGGAGTCGACATGGCAATTTCATTCACGATCATCCGCAAAGAGATCAAGTTCTCTGGCGGAACTTTCCAGGTCCGAGGCGTAAGCACGGACGACCTGGTTGCTCTCAGCCAAGGGCATTTTGAAGACATCAAAGCGGCAATCGCAAGACATTCGACCCCCACTGGCCGGATCAGCGCCAGCAAGAAGGCCGATATTATTCTCGACGTCGCCAGTCACTTTCCGGGCATGGCGGCGGAAATCATTTCTCATTGTGCTGACGAACCTGAATCAGTCAGCGAGTTTCGCAAACTACCTGTGACAGTTACGATGAAAGCGCTTGACGAAATCTATCGTCTTACGATGGAGGATGGTGGAGTCGAGTTGGGAAAGTTCGGCAGGGGTCTCGCGGCGGTCATGGAGGCAAACGGGCTAAAGGTGGGACCCCTGGTGAAGAATTTGAGCGATACTATTGGGAGTGCCGAGAAAATGTCGCCTTCCTCAAACACTATGGACACCCCGACGCCCACCGATACCCCTTAGCCAAGCTCGTCAACGAGGCGGCATTGGCTGAGACTATACAGAAGCGGGGGGTTCGGCTTAACGCCATTGTTGACCAAACCATTGGTGCGGCTGTATTCGGGGGAGGCAGAAAGGCCATGAGGGCCTTGAAGAAGCTGTTTAAGGAGCTTGGGGACGAATGACGACTCGGCGCGACATCGAGCTTCTGATTTCAGCGAAGGATCAGACGGGGCGCACTTTCACGAGTGTTGCCCAGTCAATCCGGAACCTCAGCCAGACTATTGACCAGCAAGTCCAAGCTGCGTCTCGCGGAGAGATCGCGTTGGACGAGCTTCGGGCTTCTCAGCGCGCCCTGGCAGATGTCGGCCGCGATCTCGCGGGCTTACAGCAGCAGATCGACGGATACCGTCGCCTCTCGGATACTCTCGACAACAACACCAAGAAGCTCTCTCAGGCGGAGGCGGCGCTGGAGAGCTACAAGACCGAGCTTGGTTCGAGCGGTGCTGCTACGGCGGCCCAGGAACGCGCTCTGGCGTCTCTGGAGCGCAAAGTGGAGACCGCAGGGGCGGCGGTTCGCAAAACACAGACCGATCTCCAGGCGCAAAGCGCGGCGCTTGAACAAGCCGGAATTGACACCAACAACCTTGACCAGGCGCAAGATCGTATCGTCCAGTCCGCGCGCGAAGCCGGGCAAGGGTTTACCAACTTGCGCGGCGCGATTTCGACTTACGCGGCCGATCTTCGCGAAGCTCGCAATGCGGAGGCGCTTCTGGCGCAACAGGGCGCGCTGGACCAGAAGATCGCTGAGGCGAGCCGCTTGGGCAGCGCAAGCCAGTTTGTTCGTATCTACTCCGAGGCGATTCAAGACGTCGCTCTGGCGGACCAGCAGCTTGCCTCCCTACAGGGTTTTCGTCAGGTCGGACAGCAGGCCGCAGAGGCCGCTCGCGACACAAGCCGGTTCGTTGAAGCCGGACAACAGATGGCGATCTCGTCGAGCCAAGTGGCCGCCGGTCTCCGCGCAATCCTCCAGCCGGGTCAGGAAGCTCTGACCACCTTGGCCGGAATTGAGCAACGCATCACGGAGGCGGCCGCAGCAGCCGCCCAGGGCGCGACGTCTATCTCCGAGCAAGCTATCGCATACAACGATCTCAACGAAGCCGCAGCAGCGGCTCTCCGGGTAGCGGGTCTCGTCGACACCTTTGCCGACCAGGAGGCGGCCGTCAGCCGCGCGAGAGCCGCCTTCGACCAGGCGGCCTCCGAGGTCGAGCAATACGGCCGCGCTATCGCCCAGGCCGACGCTCCGACCGAACAGCTTGTCAGTTCCCTTACTCGGGCAGAACAGAACCTTCGGTCGACCGGCCGCGCGCTTGACGCAGAAGAAACCAAGCTCGGAGAGCTTCGGCGCGAACTCACCCTGGCCGGGGTAGATACAAACAATCTGGCAGACGCTCAAAACCGACTCGGGGCCGCCGCCCAGGAAGCCGCGTCGGGGATCAGTGCATCTCAGGGCGGCGGGCAGGCTTCTCTGTTCGGCCTAGACCCGTTCCAGATTCAACAACTTTCGTTTCAAATAAACGATGTCGTGGTAGGGTTGGCTTCCGGCCAAAAGCCTCTCACTATTTTGCTTCAACAAGGTCTCCAGATCAGTCAGCTTTTCCCGAAGATCAACGCCGGGATTGTCAGTCTTCTTTCTAGCCTGGGTCCGGTTCTTCTGATTATCGGAGCTATTGTTGTTGCCTTGGCTCCGTTTATCGCCGCTTTCGTGGTCGTCGGTAATAAAGTCACCGAGGTCAACCGAGCGATTGCCGAACTCGACTTGCGGGGTCTTAGCGATCAGTTGAACCCTGACCAGATCATCCGTTTTACGGATGAAATGGAAAAGCTCGGGGTCGAATCCGAAAAGGCCGGGGAACTCATTTCCGAAGCGCTGGATAAGCTGCGTCCCGAAGATGTTGAACCCACCATCGAAGCGGTTACTTTGCTGAACGAAAAGCTCGGTATCGAGGCCGAGGAGGCGATGGCCCTGTTCATCGACGCTCAGAACGGAGGGATCGAGGCCGTTGAGACTTTGGCGGAAGCCACGAACATCCTGACACTCGAAGAACTTGACCGGATCGACGCTTTGTTTGAGTCTGGAGACGCCGAAGGCGCGCGCCGACTGGCGACCGAGCTTATGACTACGGCTCTGGAGAACCAAGCGTCTCTGACCGACAGCGTATGGACTCCCTCAATCAACAACATAAAGACGGCGTTCTCGAACCTCACTACGTTTCTGACGCAAGTGGCGCAGCCGGTTATTGATCGCTTTAACAAATTCATCGAAGACGCGATTATCGGTTTCACTTTCTTGACCGGGTTGGTGGCAGGCAAGAGCTTCGAGGAGGCCCGGCGCGAAGCCGTGACTACGGTTCGCCCGCGCGCCGGAGGCGGCGGCGGTGGTGGCGGAGGCAGGCGAGGGGCCACCGATCAGCAGATCAGAGATCGACGGTTCCAACGAGAACTGGACGACGAAATCGGTTCTACGCGAGAGCTTACTAAGCAAGAGCGTCTTCGCAATGTAGAGGTGAACGCCCGCCGTCGCGCACAGGCCGCCGGAGTTTCTGATGCCTTAGAAGAACGCGCAGTCACTCAGGCTATCGCGGCAGAACAGCGCAAGATCAATCAAGAGTCCGAAAGAGCCAATCGTCGAGGCGGTAGAACCCGTCGAGGCAGTCGACGGAATAGCGCTCAAGCGCGCGCGGACAGAGAAGCGGCCCAGAGGGAACGCGCTATCGAGCGCGCACAGGACCAGGCAGAGCGTCAGCTTCGGCAGCTTGACGCGGCCGTTGCTCGGTCAGGAGGCGCTTCGTTAGAACAGCGTCTCCAGGCCGTCGACGAGCGCTACGAGTCGATCTTTGATACGCTGCAAGACCTTCGCGATCTTGGGATCACCGAGACGCGAGACGGCACTTCTCTGGACGACGTGGAGAAGCGGATCGAGGCGGGCAAGAACATCCTTAAACAGCAAGAGGAGATCGCGTTTTTTGAGGAGCAAGCGAACCTCTTGGCGCAACAGCGTTCGGACGAGATCGAGAACATCACGGACGCCCAGGAGCGGGGCGCTCTGAGCGTTGAAGAAGCGTTCCGCCAGGCAGAGGCAGTCAACGCGCGCATCTCGCCCCAGATTGTCGAGGCTGCCCAGCGCGCCCTGGACATTGCTCGCGCCGTGGCCGGGACTACGCCCTCTCCGGAAATGGTTTCACTTATCGCACGGCTGGAGCGAATCGTGGCGGGCGATCCTACGAACAATGCGGCCACCGCCGTCTTGACTTCTGCGTTTGGGCAGCAGGAGGAGCGGCTGAACCAGGTTCTCCAAGAGCGGAACGACCTGGTTTCGGCCTACAACGATCTTCGTGAAATCGGTATTCTGACAGACGAAGAAGCTCGGGCTAAGACGGCCGAGGCGTTCAACCTGGCGGCTGGAGAGATTCAGGCACAGACAACCGCGCTTCGCGCCTCGTTGGAGGTCCTTCGCGCCACCAACGACGAGCTTACGGGTCTTCCCTTGATTAGTGAGACCGCATACCGCGCTTGGATTGCGCGCCTGGATGCCGTGGATGCGGGCCTGGTCAATGTCGACGACCGTATTCTCCAAGTCAACCAGGCGGCTCAACAGAGCATCGTCAACGGAGTCGCGACCGCTTTTCAGACCGCAGCAGACACTATCGTCGGCCTGGTGTCGGGCACTCTCAGTTTTGGCGATGCGATCAACAACGTTTTCACTACGGCGTTGAGCCTGGTAGGAGACTTTCTGGGGGCGATTGCACAGGTTCTTATTCAGATGGTCGCTCTCCAGGCTGCCAAGGCGATCCTGGGGGCAGGGACAGGAGGTCTTGGCGGACTGTTTTTCCATAGCGGTGGTGTAGTCGGAGTCGGAGGCAGTAGGCGTTCTCGGACCGGGATGTCCTCTGCTGCCTGGCTTGGCGCTCCGCGTTTTCACTCGGGAGGTGGCTTGGGTCTCCGTCCGGACGAATACGCGGCGATCCTCCAGAAGGGGGAGGAGGTTATCACTGAGCAAGACCCTCGGCACGTTCGCAACGGCGGCGGCAAGGGCGGAGGTGGAGGCGGTGCGGCACAGGGTATCCGCCAGGTTCTCCTGCTGGAGCCGGAACAAGTCGCATCCGCAATGCAAGGCAAGTCTGGCGAACGGGCGATCCTTACTGTAATCAAAGCAAACAAGCCGACGATCAGACAGATATTGGAATAGTGCCGCGTGTCAGACACCTTGCTTCCTTGCTTCTCGTTTCGACCCAACTGGGGCGAAGGCGTCCAGGAGCGCCTATCGTTCTTTACGACGCTCCTGAGGGCCGACGAGGGCGCTGAACAGCGTCAGGCTGTCCGTCAGACCCCCAGAAGGTCCCTAGAGGCGTCTTTCCTGCTACACGGGCCTGAGCGCGCGTTCTTCGACATTTTCATGCACCGGCTGTCTGCCCAGGAAATCACGGTCCCTCTCTACTGGGATGTCGTGCGTCTCCCGGTTCAAACCGTGGCCGGAGTTACCAATCGACTCAATTTCGACACTACGCATACCGAGTTCGCAGTAGGCAAGGCGATCATTATTCAGGGGGCAACGGCGCTTGATTTTGAGGTGATCGACGTCGCGGCCGTAGACGCCGGAGGAATCGACTTATCGACGGCCACTGGGCGCTCCTGGCCCGCAGGATCGCGCGTTATGCCTCTCCGCCGCGCGCTGATCGACGACCTGGGCGAGCTTGAACATGAGTCGGCCGACGTCGCCAATGTCGTCACACGCCTGACAGTCAAGGACGCGAATACTTGGACGCCCGCCGTCGACGGGTCTCCGGTTTATCTCGGGCTTCCGATCCTGGAAAGCGAGCCGAACTGGGTGGGCGGCCTGTCTTCGGAGCTTCAACACGACGTCGTGGATTACGACGCCCAGGTCGGCCTGGTCTACCGGACCGATCCCGTAGGCCGGGCGAACGTAGGCCAGGAGCATCGGTATTTTCTGCAAGGCCGGTCGGGGCTTGCCAGCGCCCGCGATCTTCTCTATAGGCACCAGGGACGGCGTGGAGAGTTCTGGCTCCCCACGTTCAAGCGAGACCTGGAGCTTGTAGGCTCCCATCTCGCGGCGGAAAGCCAGATCGAGATCGAAAATATCGGTCTCGCTTACGCCGGAGGCCCTGGTAGCGGCCGCGAGCATATCATTATCTGGACTTTCGACGGCCAGAGAATCGCTCGACAGATCACCGATGCAACGCTGACCGGCAATACCGAAACTCTGGACCTAGACGCTCCGCTGGGCCTAGACCTCTCACCGGGTCTTGTCCGCAAGATCAGCTTTATGGATACGGCCCGGTTCGACCAGGACGATTTCGAGTTTACGCATTACACCGACTCGACCGGACTAACGGAATTGACCACGACGTTCCGATCCTTCCCTAACATCCGCACTGCGCCTACCCCGCTCTCAGTGCCAATTCCCGTCGCAGCCGAATCCGCAGAACCTTGCGGGATCGTCGAACCTTGGGCTTGCGCGACCGTGGCTCCGGTTTTCGAGGGCTGGTATTATAAAGTGTCGCTAGTAATGCCCGGCAATGTGAGCGGAATCGGAGGAGGCAGTCTTAGCATGTGGTTGAACTCTCTCCTGGGGACTCAGCAATACTCCAGCTTCTATTACACAGACGGAAACGGCGAATTTAATCCGGCCCGTCTTTCAGAGACACACCAGTTCCAGCGCGCAGCAGACAGTTCGTTTGTGAACCTTTACGTCCATACCGACAGAGGCGACATCCGAGAAATAGAAATCCAAATGCAGCAGCTTGGCGGCGGTTCGACCTCTGAACCTCCTTTTGTCAACTACCTGACTTTCCAACAGTGGGACCAGGAGGCGCAAGGACCCCTCCCGACACGCCAGAGCGTTTGGATCACTCCAGGGCAAAACAGTGACGAGGGCAACGGGATCACGCTGTTTCCCCGCGCAGGCAATTTCCCTGACAACCACTTCTTCGGGGTCACATAATGGCATACGAAACGCGCGAGATCAGCAATACCGATGGTCAGCCCATCATGCTCTACGAGTTTCGACTGGGGAACACTTACTATCGGTATTGCACGGGAGACGAAGAACAGATCGTTGACGGAGACGAGGTGGCCGCAACCTGGTCCCCTACCGCAGTCATGGACGAGGGGATCACGCAAGGCGGAAACGACCGCAACGATCTAGTGGTCCAGATTCAGTCTGACGCGGAGGTCGCCCAACTGTTTCGGGGAGGTAATCGGCCATCGGGCAAGCTCTGGCTCAAGCTCCGGCGCTGGCACCTAGGCGATCCGCCTGACCAAGCCGCGATTCAGTGGGTTGGTAGCGTCACCAACGCTATCCTAGTCGACCGGGCCTCATCCTCGCTGAGTTGTCGTTCTATCGCTGGTAGCTATGATCGCAACGGTCTTCGGCTGTTCTGGTCGCGCATGTGCCCTCATGTCCTTTACGGGATCGGCTGTAACCTGGATAAAAGCGCTCACGCATACGCGCACACCGTCGCCACTGTCACCTCGACTGGCTTCACGGTCGCGGCTTACGCCGACCCAGCCGAAGGCACCTTCAACGGGGGTTTCCTGGAATATACCCGGCCGGATGGCTCCTTTGAACGCCTGGGTATCAAGCGGCATACTGGAAACGATTTCCTGACGCTTGGGGCACCGGCTGGTCTGACCGTCGGGCTGGCATTGACGCTCTACCCTGGTTGCGCCAGAACGACGACAGTTTGTAAGCTGTTCGGGAACCTTGCCAACTACGGCGGATTCCCTCATATGCCTGGTAAGTCACCGTTCGACGGAACCCCCGTCTTCTAGGAGTCGAAATGCCGTTACTCGCTTGGGCCTTGGTATTCCTAGTCGCGTCAACTGCGATTCAGGCGCTCTTGGTCAAACCTCAGAGCGTGGAAGCTGCGTCATCCGAAGATTTCGACTTTCCTCAAGTCGACGAAGGCACACCGCAGATGGTTGTCTTTGGAGACGTTTGGACAGACGGGTGGTTTGTCCTCTGGTTCGGAAACATGAGGACTCAGAAAGTCAAGAAAGGTAAGAAATGATCGCGCCTGATCCTCTGCTACTTATCCGGCATGTCCGGGCTGCCAAGCTCTGCATGAGCGGTGCGCGGGCTTGGTTTGCACAACGCGGCTGGTCCTGGGCGGAGTTCCTGGCAGAAGGTCGTCCGGTCTCGGATTTTGAGGAAACTGGCTGTCCTCTGGCAGCCCGCGCCACTAAGGTAGCCCGCGAGGAGGTGGCCGAGGATGGGCGCTAAGAAGCAAACCGTTGGGTTCCGATACCTTTGGACTCTCCAGATGGGTCTCTGCCGAGGACCTGTGAACTCGATTGCTGACATCACCGTCGGCGGAATCAGCGTGTTGAACGGTGACGAAGAAATCTGCCTCGATGAATCCGGTCAGCTTTATCTGATAAACAAGCCAGAACTTTTTGGTGGAGACGAGAAGGAAGGCGGAGTTAAGGGTCCGATCTATTTTTACAACGGAGCTTCTGACCAAGTTCTCCAGGGCGCGGTCAACACGGCCGTCGGAACATTGCCTGACATTGAAACGGCGTTAGGTGGAGATGTTCCGAATTTCCGGGGAGTCGTCACCGCTTGGTTCGACGGGTTGATTACTACGCTAAACCCTTATCCGAAAGAGTGGGCGTTCCGCATCCGTCGGACTAGCGCGGGTTGGCATAACAACGCGCCGTTCTATCCTTTCCGAGCTACGATTACACTACAATCGGAATCCGGCGGGCTTATTCGAGCGATGAACGGCTCGCATATCCTTTATGAAATCAATACCAACCCCGAATGGGGGCGAGGTATGCCTGCCGACCTGATCGACGAGAACAGCTACATCTACGCAGCGAACCAGCTTTGCCAAGAGGGTCTGGGCATCTGTCTTCCCTGGTTTCGCCAGGAGACGATTAAAGAGTTCATCCCGCAAGTCATCAACCATATTGGCGGAGTTCAATATGTCGACCGGACCACCGGCAAGATGACGCTTCGACTAATTCGGGATGACTACGACCCGGATACCTTGCCTGTTTTTGCCCCAGGGACCGGGCTTCTTCGGATCGAGGAAGATGATGCAAGCTCAGAGGAGACCGCTTACAACGAAATCGTGGTCAAGGGTTTCGATCCAACGACCAAAGAGGAAATCGCGGTAACGGTTCAAAACCTTGCGTCTATCCAGTCGCTCGGGGAAATCATTTCCAACACTATCGTCTACAAAGGCATCCCGACGCGCGCGCTCTTAGGACGAATTGCCGAACGCGAACTAGGTGTGCAACAAGGTCTCCGCAAGTTCTCGTGCGTTTTTGACCGGAGAGCATACAAATTGGCTCCTGGGATGCCGTTCAAAATCGCCCATCCCGGCAAGGGGATTGCCGAAATTATAGTCCGAGCCGGGGAGATCAGAGAGCGTCCGGTCGCCAACGGAAACAATGAGATCGAGATGTCCGTTATACAGGACGTCTTCGCGATGCCGGACGCCTCTTATATCGAGCCACCGGGGCGCATCTGGACTCCGCCGAATTTCGAGGCGGCCCCGGCTCTGGAATCGCGTCTCCTGGAGGTCAACTGGCGTGACTACTACATCCGAAGCGAAGCGGCAGACCGAGACGCGGTAGACGCGAACACCAGCTTCATCGCCACAGTCGCCCGTCCGCCTGCCGGTGTCGCCACACAGGGCTACGACCTGGCGACCAAAGCGACCGGCGAAGACTATGTGAACCAGACCCGTGGTGGCTTCACCGCGCGCACGGCCCTGGCGGCCAACGTCGCGCCGCTCGACACCGCCATGACGTTTGTCGGGGACCTGGCAGCCTTCTCTGCCGAGTTCAACGCAGGCGATGTGATCCTGATCGACGACGAACAAATGTCGCTACTCACCTTCGACTCCGTCACCGGAGCCGCGACCGTCAAGCGCGGCGTGGCCGACACAATACCGGCCGCGCACCTGGCCGACGCTTCGGTCTGGCTTGTCGACGATGAAATGGTTTCTGACGGACGGGAGTATGTCGACGGGGAGACCGTGAACGCTAAAGTCCTGACTCGGACTGCCACCGACTTGCTCGATCTCGCAGATGCGACCGAACTAACCGTGGAAACGAATCAGCGCCTATTCCGGCCATATCCTCCAGGGAACGTCCAGGTCGACGCGATCTCGATCTACGCGCCCCGTGGTGAGGCTCCCGAGCCTGTCTTGACCTGGACGCACCGAGACCGGCTGGTTCAGGCCGATACGGCCGTCGGGCACGAGGAGGGCAGCGTAGGACCGGAGACTGGAGTCGAATACCGGATTCGGATTTATGCCGAAGATAACGTGACATTGCTGAACACCTACGACGTCGGAACCGTTGATACCTGGACGTATCTTGCGGTAGACCAGGGCACCGACGGCGCGGGCAATCTTGTCTTCATGGAAATGGTTTCCGTGAGAGACGGTCTTGAATCCACTTTCCCGTATCGCTTCCAGGTTGTCCTCAACGGCGGCTGGGGCTATGGGTATGGTCTAAATTACGGCGGAGCTTAACATGCCTTCACGCGCACTACCCAACCTCGCCCTCCAGGCGTTCTTCTCTCTAGGGGAAGACGGGTGGAACGACGAGATGGACCTCAATCTCCTGACTCTATCCGCCATGTGCCAGGCGGTTGTCTTGGATAAGGTTTCGGCGGAACCGGGAGTTCCCGCCGACGGAGAAATTTATCTTCTCGACGAGACCGAACCGACCAACCCAAACAAGATCGCGATCCGGGACAATGGAGCCTGGGTTTACGTCACGCCGGATGAAGGTTGGATGGTCTATAACCAGTTCGCCGGATATATTGAGCAATTCGACGGGCTAGTCTGGGCCGAATTGGCGACCGGCGGCGGCGCGCTAGAGGTTCAAGACGATACGGTTCAGATTCTTGCGGCAGCTACGGCGCTGAATTTCACTGGATCAGGCGTCACTGTCACCGACGCGGGAGGCGGGGTTGCTAATATCGCGATTCCAGGCGGAGGTGCGGGTGTTCCGAAATACGCTATAGTCGAACACCAGGAAGCACTGAATACCAACGGAGGAACTCTGACGGCAGGGACGTTTGAGACTCGAAAAATCACGACCGAACTGGCCGACACCATAGGGCTAACCCTGGCTGCCAATGTCATTACTCTGCCTGCCGGGACTTACTTGGTTCTCGGTTCGGTGCCTTTCTTTCGGTGCAATAAAGGCATTGCTCGGCTCTACGATGTCACCAATGCTTCTGTCTTGCTTTACGGGACGCAGGTTTTCGCAGATTCGGGGACAGACGGATCAAGCGATAACAGCGATTTCTACGGCATTATTACCTTGGCGGATACAACCGATATACGGCTGGAAAGCCGAGTCGAAACTACCGCCGCCACAAATGGCGCAGGAACGGCTTTCAATGTAGGTGATGTCGAACACTACGCCCGCTTGCAGTTTATTGACGTCGCGAGTTGGGGCGGAGGAGGTGCGGTCAGTTCGGAAACCATTACCGAGGCAGGCGCAGCAGCCAACCTGCTGGACGCCAACAAGAACAAGTTTCAACGCTGGACGGCCGTGGGGGCCAAGACGCTGACGGTGCAGCCCGACGCGACCGAAGCGATCACTCAGGATGCGGAGTTCCATATTCGTAACGCAGCAGCTTCGGACGATTTGACTTTAGTTGCAGGAGGAGGAGTCACTATTAATCCCCCGGCGGGGGGCACCCTTGTCCTCAATCCAGGGATGACAGTGACCCTCAAACGAGTGGCTATAGATAATTTCGACCTGATAGGACAGACCGCATGATTCCGGGCATCATTTCGGGCAGCCCGGCCACGGGGGGAGCCTCCCCCGATCCTCTGGTCTTCCCTTCGGGAGCGAACATCACGCATTGGTTCCGCGCAAGCGAAGGAGTCTTTTCCGACGCAGGTTCTACTCCGGCGGTCAACGACGATCCGGTGCAAAAATGGGCCAACATTATTGCCGCTACGGGAGAAGATGCGGACCAAGCGGTTCTTGCGAATCGTCCTATATTCAAGACTGGAGGACAGAACGGACAACCCTATATGGATTGCCCGGATACTGATGAAAGGTTTTTCGAGGACTTAGCGATTTCGCACAACGGAGGCATTACTTCGATTCCAGTCGGGTTCAGAACCTTTGCTTTCGTAATCGGTAACTGGAACGCGGCCGCAACACACAACCCTTTGACCGGAGGCACCGGAGCGGCTGGAGGCAAGTTCGATACACACTTGTTGCCTTCGGCAGGTCAGATTCGCAACTTTAAGCCGCAGTTTACATTCAGCGGCATTGCTGATCCTATGATTGTTGTGTGCAGCGTCGAGAGTGCTTCCGCCTCTCGAATTGTCATAAACGGGACTTACACTCGAATATCGAACGCAACCAACCCTAGTTCTTCGGACCCGACTTCCCTACAGTTTCTTCGTAACACCTGGACGTCTCTATCAAGTAACTTTTTCGATGGACGAATGTATGAGTTCATTATTTGGGGTAGCGGAACTCTCCTGGCACAGGCAGATATGGAAGCGGTCAGCGCCGAATTGAACGAAATTTACGCTATCTACTGATCGTCAGAAATCATTTCCACAGGCCCCGAATCGAAGGGATTGCCGAGTCAAGACCCATCAAGTAGACAAAACCGACATTTTACCCTATAGAAATCCTAAAGGTCGCCCAGAAATGCAGATACCCCCCTTCCGGAAGGCAACCCTCATGGCCGCATTTTCCATCGGACAACACTGGTCCGCTCGAAAAATGGAGTGGGTTATGTCAGGTCTTGTGCTGACCTGGGGGGCCTATGTATTGGTTCACCCGGAAATGTTCACGACCGACGTAGGCCGAGTAATCTTCGGCGCGATGGCTGCGATGACGCCCGTCGGCATGGAAGCGCACCAGTTCTGGGGCTTCCTGGGGGTCTCGGTCGGCACTATCCGAGCGGGAGCGCTTTACATCAACGGCGCGCACGTCAGGACTCCCGTAGTTCGAGTAATCACCGCCTTCCTGACCATGTTTGTCTTTACACAGGTCACAATTGGTCTTTATCAAAGCGGTGTCCCGAATCCCGGCCTTGCTGTTTACCCTTGGTTGGTGTTCGCGGATATGATTTCCGCATATGCGGCGGGCCAAGATGCTATCAAGGCAGAGGTCCAGAAACGGATCGACGAAGGGACGATCAATGACAACAGCCGCCTCAGTCGTTCCCTCACTCGATCCTGAAACCGTCCTTGCCAATCTTTCAATCATCATTCTTGCCGTAGCTGCCGTTATTGCGGGGGTTTGGAAAGGCTGGCAGGAGATCAAGAAAAGCGTCATAACCAAACAGGAAGGCGACCGCCTAGTGGCCGCGATTCCCGTGGCTACCGCAGAGACGTATATACTGCAAAGCCTGGCGCGCGAGATCGAAAACTTGCGAGACGAGGTAGTCGATCTTCGGCGTTGCACGGCAGAACACACCCATGAACTTACTGAAAATCGACGAGCTATTGTCGCCACCAGCGAGAACATGCTAAAGCTCACCGAAGCACTCAATAATTTCAATCGCTAGGTCGCAAGGCATGTCAGAAGAACAGAAAACCGAAACGCCGGAGACATCGGCCACGGTGCATGTCCTTCAAGACCCGTTGCCTGAAAGCAATTTCTTCTACCGTCGCTGGTTCTCTTACGTCGTTGCGGTCGTCAACGTCCTTGGCATGGCGTTCCTGATCCACAAGATGACTGAGGAGGAATCGCTTCGGACAGCGTTCTATGTCCTGGGCGTGATCCACTGGTTCACCATAACCTACTACATGATTGCCCCTAGCGCCGAACAGCTTGCTCGGATAATTCAGGCTGCCAGGATCGCTAAGACCCAGGCAACGGGGCACTATAGCGGCGGAGACCCCTATAACACGCCCTGGGGCACTCCTGGAGGCCCTGGGGGCTATTCCGGGGCTTCTTACGACCAATACAGCAATGACGACGACTACGGACCGAGGAGCCGCTACTAATGCCTAACCCGCATCTCACGGAGGCCGAGGAGGCCCTTCGCCAGGCTCTAGTTGCCGTAACTCGGGCACAGGAGAGAGTGCGCCAGGTCAACCGGGCGACGGCCGATGTCGCCACACCGGCCTCCCGGCTGCCTGCTAATGTCACCACACCAGGGAAAGCCCCAGAGGGGGGCGCTCGGTTCTTCCGGGACGGCGAAGAAGGCTACGGCCGCATGTTCGACTGGCTCCGCTCAAACCCGATGCTCGGACCCAAGATCAGCAAAGAGGAGTTCGAGGGGTGCGACATCATTATCTCGGCCTTCGGTATGGCGCGCGCCCCGATTTCCTATGTCGCATATGGTCTGGCGACCGCCTATCTGGAGACGGCCCACACCATGCAGCCTATCGCGGAGCGCGGCGGCAACAGCTATTTCACCCGCCAGTATGACATACGGGGTCGACGGCCCAACACGGCACGGCGCTATGGCAACACGACGCCCGGCGATGGCATCAAATACCGTGGCCGGGGGTATGTCCAACTGACCTGGAAGATCAATTACGAGCGCGCCGCCAGGAAGCTCCGGGAGCTTGGATTCGACGTCGACTTGGTGGCTAACCCGGACCTGGCGATGCGCCCGGATGTCGCGGCCGCCGTCATGGTCTACGGAATGATTGAGGGGTGGTTTACCGGCCGCAAGTTGAGTGACGATCTACCGCGTCAAGGGCCTGCTACTATCGGACAGTTCGTGGCGAGTCGGGACATCATCAACGGGAGCGATAAGCAAGATCAGATCGCGGTATATGCAAACGACTTTCAAACCGCGCTCCAGCACGGCGGATACATGGCTTGACCAGGGTTCCCGATGTCGCTACATCGGTTTTGCCTTTCGGGGCATCCTCTCCCAAGACTTACCCCCCGGCCCGCCATCCCCAGGATCGGCGGGCCTCTTTTATGGGTCAAGGCACTTTCGGGGGTCTTGCCCCTCAATAGTCGATCTTGGTGTATCTGATTTTCGGGGGTATGGTGCAATCCTCAACAACGAGGAGAATACCGAATGTCGTCAATCCTAATCACGCTCGGCCTGAGGGCCTTGGGTCTGTTCGGAGGACCGAAATCTTCCTGGACCCTGGAGCGCCGTAACAAGATCGCCCGAGCTATCGGGATTGGCATCTTGTCTGTCCTTCTACTGATTCTCCTGGGGGTTGGCAAGTGCGCCTACGACCAAAGCGTGATCGACGACTACAAGGCTGACCGAGCCGTCGAGAACCAGGACGCGCGAGATCGTGCTGACGGCAAAGCCGTCGGCCGCGAGACTGCAAACCAGAAAAGCCAGGACGAGATCGCCAGGGCGCAGGCTGAGGCGGCCGCTAAGGACCCGGAAGGCGCGAAAAAACCCGTGGGTCCTGTTTCCCAGAGCTATTACGACAACCTACCGGAGGACTGATATGCGTAACTTTCTGATCCCGCTCCTGGCGCTCTCGCTCGGGGCTTGCGCCACGACCGGCAACCTGGACGGCATACCTGCCGAGCGGCTGGTTTGCCCTGACGAACCCGGACGCCCGGCAGGCGATCCCGAAACCGGGGCTGTCTCTGACGAGGAGAACGGGGAATATCTGCGTCGTCTCCGGGGCGCATACCTCGGGTGCAAGGAAGACATAGATTGGTTGCGAGACTACGCGACCGGCCGAAACTGAGAAGAAGATGGCGGCCCGGCCCAAGGAGTCGAAACCGAAAACCGGGCCGCCCAGCGAGGACGAACCTCAAGCTGACGCTCGCGCGCAACGAACCTATAGACCGGCCCGGTTAACGATTCAAGCGCGCTCTGTGCCTCCGGTCTCCTGGCGGAGACGGGCTTCCCGGCCACGGTGGCGGTCTGCTGCCGCGTCGGTCGGCTGTTTCGGCTTCGGGAAAAGAACATGGCCGGGGATCGAGGTCGACCCGCGATACAGAGTCTTGAAACGATGATGGTTCATAGGTTGCTCCTGATCTGCTGAAACCGTTTCCAACGGTCCCAGAGCGGGGTGATGATACGCCCTCTGCGATCTGCATACAAGGCGCACCTCCCGGTGCCGCTACGCTCGCGCCCTGGCTCCAGGAGGATCGACATCGCCCCTGAGTTGTCTACGATCCAGCGGTTCCGTTTCTCGTATGCGTCCCGCTCGTGTTCAGTCGAGACGTAGATCACCCGGTCGGCCTGGTTCATCAACCAGGTCCAGTGCTTGCGGTCCCTCAGGGTCCACTCACTCGGCTGGTCTATGAACGGGACGGCGGCCGTGTAAGGTATCCCTAGCTCGTGACACGCCTGGGCGACCGCGAGGTCCCATCCTATCGCCATGCCGGTGACGATCCGGTCTGCTGCGCTCAAGGCAACGAAAAGCCGGGCGAACTCGACTAGCTCGCCCGGCTTCTTCTCGTCGATCTGCCGGTGCCCTGAGACCCCGACGATCCTCACAGGCCGTTATTGTCGTCAGACGCCCCGGAAACCGCCTCAGGAGCGCTTTCGGCCGCCTGGCCGGTATCTCCGGAGGTCGAAGCCTCGGAATCGGCTTCTACGGGCTTCTCAGCGGGCTTCTTGTCAGCCGGAGCCTTGCCCTTCGCAGGAGCCTTGCCCCCGGACTTACTGCCCATCGCCTTCTTCGGGCTGTTCGTCTTCTTCGCAGCCGGTGCCTTGGCAGCCGGTGCCTTCTTGGCGGCCGCCTTCTTCTCGGCCTCAGCCTTGGCCTTGGCAGCCTCGCGCTCGGACTTGATCCGCTCGGCTTCCTGATCGACGACCAGCAGGGTGACGGTGATCTTGCCGTCTTCGGTCAGTTCGCCCTTGTCGTTCGTCCGCAAAGCCTCGGTGACATGAGCCTCCAGGGCCTTCATCACGGCAGACAGGGTGTCGCCTTCGCCCAAGCTGATCGAGTGTTCGATCTTCATCATCTTGGGTCCGGCAGCCATCGTCTTCGGAGTCGCCTTCTTCGCGCCCGCAGCCTGGGCCTTGGCGACCTGTTCCTTGACAAACTTGTCAACGTCGGCCGGGCTGTCCTTGCGGAGCTTCTTGGTCACGACAGCAGCCGCGATCTGGCCCGACGAAACGGCCCGCTTGGTGGCGGCGTTTGCGGTATGCAGGGTCTTGAGGTTGTTGACCATGCGCGGAGTGCGCCCGATCTCCTCAGCGATCTCGTCCGGAGACATGCCCATGTCTTCGAGACGCTTGACCACCGCAGCCATTTCAACCGGGTTCAGGTTGCGGCCGTCGTTGTTGCGGACCAGCGAGATGGTGAGATCGCGCACGGTCGCCCCGTCCTTGGCGAAGGAGACAGGCAGACCGTCGGGGAACTCCACGCCGTCAAGCGCAGCCCGCTTGGCCGCCATCAAACGGTGTTCACCGTCGTAGACATAGACCTTCTTGCTGCCCTCGACCATGACAACCGCGAGTGGCTTGTTGTCGTAGTAGCCATGCCGGGTGATCGAATCCTGGACGCTGGCAACGGCGGCCTCGTATTCATCATCGCGCATCCGAGTGTTGAACTCGGGCAGCAATTCCAGGTCGTTGAGCGCCACGCGCGCCGGGGGATTTTCCGGGCGGATAAACTTGGTGTCGGTATTGAACTTTTCAGGGGGAAGATTAGCAGTAGCCATGATACGTTACTCCGTGTTTCCGTTGTCGGTTAGCCCATGCCCAGCGCGGCTTTATATGTCTCTAGCACCGTTTCCATTTCAGCGCGGTCGTCCGGCTTCATTTTGCGAAGGCGAATGACTTGCCGCATGATCTTGGTGTCGTAGCCTACGGCCTTTGCTTCGGCATAAACGTCTTTGATGTCGTCAGCGATTCCCTTGCGCTCCTCCTCCAGGCGCTCGATCCGTTCGATCAACAAGAGTAGACGCTTGTCGCGGTTGCCCGCAGCCATTTCGTCCGCGCTCACGTCAAACGTGTCGTCGCCAGAATTGTCACCGATTCCTCGGTTCGTCATGGGATGTTCGACTCCTTCAAAGTGATTTCGAGGTAGGCCCGGAAACGGTTTCCGTCAAGCCATCATTTCGAGATTGTGAACTTGTATCCGCCGTCCGTCTCAACCGCTTCCACAACGTAGTGAGAGGAAACGTAAGCAAGATGACGGGGTAAGATGGTAAACGAGACCTCGCGCAAGCCCGTAGTCTGTCCGCCCTCCTCGTCCCATTTCAGGTCAAGTTTCGGCAAATGTTCATCGGAGAACCGGCCGACAGCGCCCACAGCGGCCGCCATCATCTGCAAAAGCTCGGCGGTCTGAGACACGTTCGATTCGTGCCAGGCACCGATAACATCTCCGATGTCGAACTCGGTCGGCTGGGTGCGGCGAATCATCGCCAAGGTCAGTTCGTCGTTGCCGGTATATTCGGCCACGGGCTTGAACCGTTTTTCCCAACGCTCGCGGGTGCATGAACGCATACGGCCGTCGCGCCCGATATAGATAACGCCGGGCATCCAGATTTCGTTGATCGGGTTTTTTAGCGGGGCGTCGTCGATCACCAGGCAATATAGACCTTCCTCGCCTTCGGGAGTGCCTAGGTGTTCGTAGAGGTTGTCAATCTTCATCGTCGGTCGCTTCCATTTCCAGGAGGACAGGGTTGTCGAGCATGTCGCGCACCACCTGGACCTGGCGCTCGCACTCGCTGTCTGGAGGAAGGTTCAGTCCCTCGACCAATTCGATCAGCCGGTAGACCTCCGGAGTGAAGCTCCGCAGGCTCCGCAGGATCGGAGAGTGATCGTTGCTCCCCAGGAGGAACGCGCGTTGCGGTATCCCCTGAAAATCGCGGGTCGCAATGTGCCGAGCCGCCTTTGTCGGGGCGTCCCCTGGCGCGTTGGCGATCTCCTCAGGCACGGGGTAGGGAAACGGGTTCTTGCGCTTGTCTTCCGGCATCGTCAAAAGAGTCCTCGATTTTCAGGAGCGCCAGGGCAGCGTCCAGTTCTTGAAATGATAGGATCGACCAGGCGTAGTCTTCGCCGCGCCGATTCGCCACCCCGATTTCCACACCCCCGTTACAACGACGAAAGTATAACTCGGGGAGAAACGGTTTGTGTCGTGCGCTATCCGGCGCAACCGGAAAGCGAGCTTCCACGCTCATATCTTTTCTCCGCGTTTCCACTTGCCGCGCGCCATCGGGAAGAAAGCGGCCCAAGTCTTGAAACGAAGGTTTGGGAACACGGCCTGAGGATGATCGAGCCGAGGGAGGGCCATACACCGAGGAAGCTCTTGCTCCAGGCGATATTTGAGGTCCTTCTCGGTCGCGCGGCTGGTGGGGGGCACAGTCACCTCCACCACCACCCTGAGCTTCTTCCACGGCCGTTGCGAGAGCTTGGCGTTCACCATGTCAGAGACCATGCTTTTCGAGAAGGCGCTGACTGTCCGAGATGAACTCGTCCAGGGTCTCGCTATCCTCGTGAGCGTAGCCATCCTCGGTCGTTTCACCCGACGGCGAGTAATCATAGGCGTGAGAACGAATAAGTCGCTCCATGTCCGGCGCGGCTTTGGTGCGATTCCAGTTGGAAATCATTTCCTGGAAGGTCTTGATATGCCCTTGCTCGTCCTCCAGGGTCTTCGCCCACGCCTCGTTGTCGATCAAAGGCTCAACGTGGCCGGAGATCAGGCTTTCGATATACTCGGGGTCCAGCGCGTCAAGCTCCCAGGCATCATCGGTGCCAAAGCGCTCGATATACCAAACAGTCCGGGAGTCGGTTTGCTTGGCAAAGTTGGGAGGTAGATCACCGATTTCTCGAATCTGATCCATGTTGAGCGCCAAGCGGTGCAACGGAATTTTGATCCCGCCGAACAGTTCCAGGCGCTCCTGGTTGTCTTCCGACATCTGGACTCCGCTCGGGTCGTGGTCGCCCAGGTGCAAGACCCGGACGTCGTAACCGTGGCGCGCATACCAGCGCAAGCGTTTGCCCGCAGCGTAGAGTTCCGAGGATGATCCATATCCCCGGCACGAGAAATACGGCAGACGGAACCTATCACAGACTCGCTCGATCACCCCGACAAGGGCGTCCTTTTCGATCCACACCTCGATCCGGCGCTTGGTCGGCTGGTGGTCCCAGGGATCAAGCTGGAAGCCGTCGGCCACCGCTTGAATGGGGTCTTCCGGGCCGTCGTAAACGGTCGTCCGGCGCACGAACCGGGTGCGATCTTCGATAGCAGACCAGTCGATCCGTCCGGCCTTCCGGGCCGCGTCAATGATCTTGCCCAGGCGCTTGTAGTTCTGCTGAGTATTCGCATACCAGTCACGAGCGACGAACTGGTAGTGAAGCTGACGCAGCGTGAGTGTGTAGCCCGCCGCCATGTATTTCTCGATCACCTGGTTCGCTTGCTTGATAACATGCTCGTGAGCGGCCGTGAATTTCTTGGAGATGAAGGTCTCAACCGCCACTGATCTTGCCCTCCACCAGAGAGACCATCTGACCAAAAGTCGCGGCGCTCTCGGCCTCAGAGTCCGACACCTCGACGCCGAACTCCTCCTCGACTGCCATCGTAAGTTCCACGATGTCCAGGCTATCGCAGCCGAGATCGTCAATGAAATCGGCGGCGTCGGTAATCTGGCTTTGCTCGACGCCCAGGTGTTCACGGACGATCTTGGCGAGCTTGTCACGGGTATTCATAGGTATTCGACTCCTTGTTGGAAATGATTTCAGCCGTAAATGATTTCGCCATAGGCGAGGAACTGACCGAAGACGTCGGCGGTCTCCGCGTCCATGTTGTCGGAGATCAGGTCCTTGAACTGGTGCGGCGCTTGCATCGCCATCTTCGACAGCGCGTCTCGGACATGCGGGACGAGCGAGATGTTCTCGACGATCTTGCAACGGCCGTTGTCGGGGTTCTCGACGTCGAGCGTCATCTTGCCGCCCTTCTGCCAGTAATCGACGCACGAATACCAGGGCGACTCAGTCGGCTCGATAGTGCTGCCGCGATGGGCGGCCTGGAGCCAGGAACCCATCGGAGTCTCGATCATCGTGACGATCAGGTCAACGATGTCCTGGGTCTTGACGTCGTAGGTGGCCGGGATGGTGAACTTGAAATCGCCGGGCGTGGGCATGGATGACTCCTTGGAAATGATTTCTCGGTTTCGACGAATCAGTCTGTAGCCCAGGTGCCCACGGGGGTCAAGCCCCCGTGAGTTCCTGGTGTCTCTTTAGATGGCAAACCCGTTGCCCCGATCCCAGTCATCGCAGCCCGACGTCGAGGACAGGAAGTCGGCCGCCACGTCGCTCTGACCGTCGATCAGAATAGTGACGCGGGTCGGCTTACGGAACTGCCCGCAAAGCGTTTCTTCGACGTGATCGGCGGCCCATCGCGCGTCGTCCAGATCGCGGCCGGTGACATGCACCTCGATCTCGACATCCACGCCTTCGGGAAGCTCAGGCTTTGCGGGAGGCCGCAAAATCTGGGCCGCTTCGATTGCCGCACGGCCGGTCAGGTGTTCGAGCTTCGGAGTGCCGTAAGGCTTCTTCTCGCGTTGCTTGAAGATGAATCCGATCTTCGCACTATCGGTCTCCCCGAAGATCGCCAGAAGCTCCCAACCATCGGTGTGCAGCCGATCCAGGGCACCAGGAAGGTGCTGAGGTGCGACCTCAAGGCCGCGCGCATAAGCGTATCGGCCGGACTTGTGGAAGACAGCGAAGCGGTGGTCAGGCATCTCCGGAGCCTCGGCCAGGTCGCGCGTCGTGGTCCGGATCATTCCGTTGTCGTCGACATACTCGCCCCGAAGTGATCCTTCTTTCTCGATATGGTCTCGGATCGTCTTGGCTTCTTCTGCCGTCGCCAGCCCCGCCTTCTCCGCACGGTTGATCGCACGACGGTCTCGGGTCTTCATGCTCGGCTTGTCCGGGCAGACCAGAAGCGCCGCCTCGACCAAGGCGTCTTCGGCTTCTTCCAGCGCGCCATACATCCCGCGCTTATCACCATCGAAATCAGCGATGTCAGCCCGAATGTCGTGAACCTTCTGGGCGAGCGTTGCCAGACCCGAGGGCACACCTTCGGCCTCCGGCATGACGCACACAGGGTTTCCCTCGTTCGTGATTCGGTCGGTCTTCCAAAGCGGGGTGCCGTTGCCGTCCCAGTCGAGGTTGTCTTCGCGCCAGGTCAACATCTCGGTCGCCTCCTCGATAGCGGCTCCCAGGCGGGCACGGTCTTCCTCGCTCACGACTTTACCCTGGCGAGCGCGCTCCTCGACCCAGAAGCGCAAGGTGGCCGGGCCTGCCGGATCGCGGCCGAGGATAACGAAGATCGGTTCGTCGATCATCGCGGCTTTATAGCAGTCAAAGACTCCGGGGTTCTGTTTGGTGGGCATTAGTTCGACTCCTTGTTGATAAGGTCTTCCGGGGTGGCATCTCGCCAACGGTCGCAATATCCGCCGGGCGTGATGTCGTGCGCCGGATCATAGTTGTAGGGCACTCGGTCGGCCACCTGGAGGATGACGAGCGGGGCACGGAACAGCCGGGTTTTGATGCGATAGCGGGTCTTCATTGGATCATCGAGTTCATAAGCTCGACGTGGTGCTTCGCCGCATCGTAGTCGTCGTTCGACAGGTAGACCGTCTTCGCAGGTTCGTTGACCACGGGCATACCATTGCCTACGATCCCCAGCAGCTTCGGTGCCAGGGGGTTCGCCAGATCGAAGACCTTTTCTCCCGGCTCTACCGCGATAGCGAGGACTCCCCCGATCATCGCCTGGCGGCGCTTCTTGATCTGCTGTTTCATGCTCGCTGTTCTCCGCAGTGCTTACAGGTGTCGACGAGATCGCAAGGCGTGTCGATCTCCCATTCGTGGGCGCAGCCGTTGAGCGCTGCGTCTCCGAAGCGCGCGGTCGGCTGGCCTCCGCCGATCATGTCGCGGGGCCAGTGCTGTCCGGATCGCGGAAGGTCGATCATCCCTCCGTTCTTGTGTTGGTAGGTGTCGATCAGCGCATCGTCCTCGCCCCGGTTAGTCCGAAGGTATCGCCAGTTCTCCGGCACGTTGTCTTGAGGGGCGGCTGGATCGCGCCAGTCACGCAGTCGAGTCGTGACCTCCGGCACCGGATTGCCCAGGAGGTCCAGGGTGGTCTCAAGGGTGGTCTCGGCCGCAGGAGAGGGTGGTTTCCCGGCGGCGGTGGCAAGCGGCACTAGAATCTGTGCCAATTCGATAGCGTGGCTTTCGATGATCTGGATGCGGTCGCGCAGATCAGGAAACCGTTTCTTGATTTCCTCGATAGCCTCGTGCCTGGTGGCCGGTATCTCCTGATCGAACCACTTGCCGTCTGACGTCTTCCAGCCTGTTTGTGCGATGGGCATTGCGTAGAGTTCCTTGGGTCTTGAGTTGATGAATCACTCGAAACGAGTGACAGTCACGCCGACGACGATGGCGGAACCATCGGGCACCAGGGCGGAAATGATTTCCGTCTTGAACGTCCGATCACGATGCTTGTTACGCATCTTGTGAACCTGGCCGTCTATGCTACCGCGCATTTTGCTTACCAGGTTCCGCATCTCGTCCGCAGTGACACCGAAGTCCAGAGCGACCCGTTTGCATACTGCGTAGGTGTCGCCTGGCTCCAGTCGTCGGATAGCGTCTGCGCGAGTGCCAGCCCCAGGGCCTAGCTCGGTGTTCTTTGGCATGTAGTTTCCTTCGGTTTCGACGGGGATCAGCAGCTAGAGAATCGAATAGAAATTGTCAAGTCAATTCTGATTCACGATGTCGTCATAGGAGGGGCGGCTGGAAATTTTTGATTCTCCTGATGTCGTCATAGGAGGGTGCTGCCGATGTCGTCATAGGAGGGGGCTGCCGATGTCGTCACGGGGGGCATCCCGATGTCGTCATAGGAGGGGTCCCGATGTCGTCATAGGAGGGGTCCGGCCACGGGCGGATCGAGGGCGCGGATCGGCACATGGTTAGCGTTAACCATTAATGGGTTAACCTTAATAAGTAACCTTAACAAATTAACTGGATTCCTTAACCTTAACAAATATGGTTAACGCCCCGGAAACGGTTTCCTGGTCGATCCCTGGCGGCCGGTCCTGGGCCTGGAGCGCCTGGCGGCCTGGAATAGATAAGGGCTAGACTTTGTTAAGGACTCGGGCCTATAGAATCGCGAGCGGCCGGGACGGTCCGGGCCGCCACACAAGGAGTCGACATAATGGAACGCAACTTTTCTATTCTCTGGGATTCTCAATATCACCCGGCCCGCTCGCACCTGGCGGAGCTTACCCGAGTCCAGGACGGGACCGGCCGAATCTATAGCGCTTGCGCCGTAGTGGCGGACCTGGAGACCGGCCGGACTTATCGCGCTATTTTCGCGCGGGACCGGACTCCGCAATGGGAACGCGCCCAGGGCGCAAAGGCGGCCGTGGATTCGCTTTGCTTGCTCCTGGACGGCCGGGCCTTGCCCGACTCGCACAAGGCCGAATTGCGGACCTGGGCGCTTGCCCGATTCCAGGACCTTTACCGGGCCGCCCTGGCGGTTGACTTTGACCCGGCCCGCTATCCCCTGGCGGACGCCCCGCAATCCCCGCTCCTGGACCGCCAGGCGGACGCCCAGGCCGAACGCCTGGCGGTAAAGAATCGCGCGCTCCAGGCGAATCGCGCGGCCTCCCCGGACGTCCTGGCGCAATACCGCGCGGACCTGGAGGCCGCCCCGGCCGTTGCTTTCCTGGCGGGTGACGGGATTCAGGCCGTGGGCGCAATCGTATTGCGTGAGTCGCCTGGAGCGCTTCACCCGTGGCGAGTCCATTTTCTCAACCTCCAGTCTGGCGGATACCACGGGGGCAACTATTGCGGGACCTATGCGGACGGCCTGGCGGCCTTTGCCGATAAGCTCCAGCGCTATGACCCGACTCAAGGGTTGCGGGATGCGGCCCAGGCCCAGGGACTCAACCTGGAAACCGTTTCCAATGGGGAGGCGGCCTAATGCGCGGGGAGCTTATGGAATCGGCCGCGCGCCTGGACGTCCAGGCGGCCCGCGCGGCCTATAGCGCGGCCGTGGCCGCATATGACGGCCGGGACCGGGACGCGGAAACCTGGAGCGCCAGGGCCGAACGCCTGGAGGCCCAGGCGGCCGCCTATCGAATCAAAGCAAAATAAGGAGTCAGAAGATGCGAACGAAATTTGACAATAGCGGACTCGCCCACGCCTGGGCGCACCAGAATAGCGAGTATGGGGACTCGAATAACGGAAACTTCTATTTTCGGGGGCGAGTCCTCTATTCTTACGGGAGTCACTTTGTAGTCGGAGTCGCCCTGGGCGATTGCTACGCGAGCGGCCACGTTATCACGGCCGACTCTTATTCAATGTCGACGGCCCGCCACATTAGCGAGGCCGAACGCGCCACGGGATACCAGGCCGTAAACCTCCCCGGCCTTACGGGAATCGCGGACGCTATCAGGAGCAAGCGCAAAGGTGAATTGCGGGCCTATCTGGACGCCCAGGCGCACCGGATAAGCGAGCAAGGAGTCCGCTTTATCCTGGAGCTTATCGGGTCCAGGGCGGACCCGGCCCAGGTGAAGGCGCGCGCCCAGGCAAAGGCGGACCGCAAGGCCGCCCAGGACAAGGCCGCCCAGATCAAGGCCCACGCGGACAAGGCAAGCGAGCTTGCGCGGGTCCCGATTCGGACTCTCAAGGAACGGTTATTCGCCCAGGCCGACTCCTGGAGTCACCGGCCGCATTATGCCCTGGACTCGCTCATTGCGGACCTAGTGAAGGCGCACCGCCACGCGCGGGGCAAGCGAATTAAGGCCGCTTGCTGGCAACACCTAAAGGCATTGCGAGCTTACAAGGAATCCGGGGCGATTCACCGGGCCGCGAAACGCGGGGAGGTCCGCCAGGCCCTTAGCACATTGCGCCGCATTAAGGCCGGGGACTATTCCCAGGCCGGACGCCCTGGCGGCCGGTTGCCCTGGGCGCTTCCCAGGACGGCCGAGACCCTGGCAAAGGCCGGGGGCCGACTCCAGGAGGGCGCACATATGCCCCGCGCAATCCGCGAGCGCCTGGAGCGCCAGACCCGAATCGCGAGCGCCTGGGCGACTCGTATCCGCGAGCGCGAGCGCCGCGAGCGCGAGCGCCGCGAGCGCCTGGGCAACCTGGGCCGCAACCTGGGCCGCGTTACCCTGGCAAGGCGGACCGCGCGCGAGCTTATGGCCGGGAACCTCCAGGGGAGCGGGTGGCCGTGGATTAGCGGCCGCGCGAATCTTTCCGCAATGCTTGGCAATCTCGCTTGCGGGGCAAGGGATGCGGCCCAGGGACTCCGGGACCTGGGAAGATTCCCGGACAAGGCGGCCGCCCTGGACGCCCTGGCGCGTTCGATCGACTCGGAATTGCCCCGCGTAATGGAACGCGAGCGCCAGGAGCAAGAGGAACGCGAGCGCGAGCGCGAGCGGATTCGCAACCTGGAGCGGCCCGAACGCCTGGAGCTATGGCGAACGGGGGCAATCTCCACCCGCGAGCTATGCCCAGGCGACTCGAGCTTGTCCGCCCCGTTATTGCGTTGCCTGGACGCGCGAGTCGACGGTTGCCAGGTGCAAGGCGGGACGCTGGAGACAAGCGAGGGCGCAACCGTAGGACTCCGGTCCGCGTTTCGAGTCTTTATGGCGGCCAAGCATTGCCGCGAGACTGGGACGGCCTGGCGGTCCGGGACTCGCTCTAACGGCCTCCCCGCGCGCCTCCAGGCCGGGCATTTTACGCTAGACCGAATCGACTCAACGGGGGCGTTTAAGGCCGGTTGCCACGTTATCCAATGGGAGGAGATTCAGGCGCTCGCGAAACGCCTGGACCTGTTCGATTGCGCCCCGGACCTGGAAACCGTTTCCGATACGCTGGAGTCCGCCTAATGGCGGGGCCGCGCATTGAATCGGCCGGACTACGCGAGGCCCGCGAGCGCCGCGAGATAGTCCGGGGCCGCCTGGAGGCCCAGGAGGCCGCCCAGGCGGCCGCTAAGGCCGCTCGCAAGCGCTCCAGGAGGCGCAAGCTATATCTTGCGGCCCTGGCGGTCCTGGCGCTTCCCTGGGCCTTTTGGTGGCTTATCGGATACGCCCAGGGATACGCGGACGGCCTGGCGGGCCGCCCAGTCACTACGCAACACAAGGAGTCAGAAAATGGATAGACTGGAATCAATTATCGCGGCCCGAATCCCTGGGCCGTTTCGGCCGGACCTTTACCAGGGGAGCGCCTTAGAAAAGGCCCGCCACCTAGTCCCGCATTATCGGGCCGCCAGGGCGCGCGGCCTGGGCGTGGCGGACGCCCTGGCGCAGACCTTAAAGCGAGCGCCCCGCTATGCAAAAGGCGGCCGGTATTATTCGCACCTTAAACCGGAACCGAATCAGGGGCGGCCGTTTCAGGAGGGCCGGGACCGATTGCAATGGGTGGCCGATACGTCCGCGCTAGGACTCCGCGTCCTGGACTGGGCGGACAAGCTCCCCGGCGGCCCGAATCATTTCGGATGGTATACCAGGGCGGACTCGGACCTATCCGGGGAGACCTACCGGGGCCGCGTTTGGCAATTGCCAGGCGGCCGACTCGTCTATGGGTTTTGCGAGATGGAGTCCCGCGATAGCGAGATGAATCCGGGGAGCGCTTGCCTTTGCGTTTCCGATATACCCAGAGCGGACGCCCAGGAGCGCCGCGAGCTAGAAAACCCGCGAGACTGGGAGGCAACGCGGGACGCGGCCGCCTGGGCGGACGGCCTGGCGGAGTCCAGGGCCGAAGAATCGCGGGACTATGACTCGGCCTATCAGGCGGGCCGCCAGGCGGCCGAGTCGATCCTGGAGGCCCAGGAGGCCCGCCAGGAGGCGCTAGAGCTATTGGCAGAGATGCGCCAGGAGCGCCAGGCCCAGGCAAGCGAGCGGCCCGCCATATGCCGGACCCTACGCGCCCAGGTGGAGTCGATCCTGGAGCGGATACGCGAGGCCCGCGAGGCCCGCGCGTCCGCCTGGAGCGATTGCCCTACCTGGCAAGAGTCGGCCTGGCGGGACGGATACGCGGACGAGTCGGGCCTGGACGCCTGGAACGCCTTTGCGCGGACCCTTGGACTCTCCAGATTCAACGGGGAGGCCGGAAACGGACTCCTAGTCCCGCGTTAATATCTTGTTAGGGCCGCCCCCGTATAACCGGCCTATGGCCGCAAGGGGCGGCCCGATTTAAGGAGTCGACATAATGGAACGCAATTCAACCCCGGCCACCCGTGGAACCTCTAGCGGGCCGGTCCCGTATACTGGGCCGCTTTATACGCAATTCGGCCGCGAATATGCCCCGGCCCAGGCGGAAACCGTTTCCGCCCCGGCCGTTCCCCGCTATCCCGTGAGGCCCTGCTAATGGGCCGCCAGGACCTTTACCGGGCCGCCCAGGAGCGCCGCCAGGTGGAACGCCGCCAGGCGTTCACGCGGGCCGCAATTCACCACGCGCGCGAAATTGAGCGCCGCCAGGTGGAGCGCCGCGCAAACGATAACGCCCAGGTGAACGCCTGGGAGTCCAAATTTCACGCGGCCCGGTTGGCCGCCCAGATAGGAGTCGAATAATGGGAACCCTTGCAACCGTCCTGGAGCGCCTGGCAATCGGGGGCGCAATCGCGGCCCTAGTCGCTATCCCGGCCGCAAATTACCTCCAGGAGCTAGACGCCCTGGAAACCGTTTCCGATACCCTGGAGGCCGCCCAGGGCGACTCCTGGGCGCTTATCCTGGAGGACTCGAACGGGGAGACCTGGGCGCTAGAGACCGGGGCAACCCTGGGCGATTGCCTGGCGGCCCAGGACGGACTCCAGGATCGACTCCACCGTCCAGGCGTCCAGACTCTCGCTTGCGAGCGGGACCCGAACGGCCCGGCCCAGGAGGCCGCCCCCGGCCCGGTTGCGGACCTGGCGGCCGCTTTGACGGCCCAGGGTTGCGCTATGCGCCAGGACGGCCCGGACCTCTGGACCCTGGAGGGATGCGAATAATGGGAATCAGGGCAACACTAGACGCGGACTCCCGCGTTGAGTCGATCCTCCAGGAACCTGGAGGCTATTTCGTCAACCTGGCGCGCGGGTGGCAATGGTCCGGGCAAAGGGCCTTTGGATGCGAGACCCTAGGGGAGGCCGCGCGCCTCCTGGCGGCCGTCCGGCCGGACCCGGAAACCCTGGCGGATGAATTGCGCCAGGCGGACGCGGGGCAAGGGATCGAGTCGGCCTATGTTTACCAGGCGGCCTTGCTTTGCGAGGATTGCGGGAAAGCGCAACGCGCGCACCTGGACTCGGCCTTTGCCGATAACGGGGCGGACCCTGGGACCGATAGCGACGACTCGGACCGATACCCGCAAGGCCCTTACGCGGACGGGGGCGGGGAGGCCGACTCCCCGCAACATTGCGACTCTTGCGGGGCGTTCCTGGGCAACCCGCTAACAGGGGACGGCCGGGCCTATGTCCTGGCGCGCGTGGCCGAATTGCGCCCCGCTCCTGGCGAGTCGTTCCTGGAGGCGGCCGACTCGGATGGATTCGGCCTGGGCCTTTGGTTGCGCCATTACGGGGCAGAGCTTGCCCAGGCGCTCGACTCCGGGGAGCTTGCGCCATGACTCGCCCCATGACGGCCGCCCAGGCGCGCGAATATGCCCCGCAATGGGGAGACGGGACCTTTTGCCCCTTTTACCAGGACCTAGAGCGCCCCGACTCGGCAAAGGCCGCCCTGGAGCGCCTGGACGATTGCAAAGCGATTGCCCAGGCCGGGCAATGTTGCGGGACGCCTGGGCCTTGCCTGGAGGACCTGGACGCCCTGGAGCGCCTAGCGCTTTACTTGCGGGGCGTCCTGGGCCGGGCCGCTCGCAAGGCGGACCTGGAGGCCGGGCAATGAGCGCCCAGGAGATAGCGCCCCGGACGTTTCACGCCCTGGGCGGGGGATCGAACCCGCATCTAATGACAGGCCGCCACCCGATAGACGGCCGCGCGCTCTATTACTGGACCGGCCCGGCCGGGCCTATGTATAGGCCGCAACCTGGACGCCCAGGAGGCCCAGGAAGCGAGTCTAGCGGGTGGCCCTATGGGCCGGACCTGGACGCGCCCCCGGTCCCGGACCAATACCGACAAGCGCAACTGCGGCGACTCTGGGCGGACTACGGCCCGGACGGGGAGGCCCGGCCATGAACCCGCGAGATCAAGCGCAATGCGCGGCCCTAGGGGCGGCCGCTAAGGCCGGACTCGGCCTGGACTATCGCCAGGACCTAGGGGCGCTAGACGCTGGAGTCCTGGACGCCACGCGCGGACGCCTCCAGGGCGACTCCCGCCTCCAGGCCCGCCATTGCCCGGCCACCTACGCCCTAGGCTATGCCCTGGGCCGCTATTGCCTGGGCGCTTGCCTGGGATACCTGGACGGCCGGGGAGACTCGGGGCGTAGGACCTGGGCCGCGTTCCAGGCGTCCAGGGAGGGCCGGGCCTGGGCCGCCACATGGCGGGCCGATATACCGGACGCCCTGGACCTGGAGGCGGCCGCCTTGTGCGAGGAACGATTAAGGCGGGGGCAACCTATACCAGGGCGAATCATGCAACGAATCGCCAGGGCATAGCGCCCAGGCAATCGCCACACCTGGACGGCCTGGAGGGCCGGGGATCGACTCCCCGGCCCTTTTCTTTTGCCTGGGCCTGGCGCTCCAGGACGGCCGCCAGGCGTTCACCTGGAGACCTGGAAACCGTTTCCGATTGCAACCGGGGAGCTACGCCCAGGCCGCCAGGTGGCCGGGGATTGCCTGGGCCTGGACGGCCGGGGATTAACGGGGGCGGCCCAGGGCATAGGGTCCAGGACGCCCAGGGAAGGCCCAGGAGCGCGCGCCCTGAATCAATGGGGCCGGATAGCTAGACGCCCTGAATCAACGCCATGCGGCCGCCCTGGAGGGCCTGGAGATAATGAATCAGGGTTTTGGGTCCTCTGGGTCCGGGGGCACCAAGGCCGGGGGGTCGCTGATGA